>OCAO01000334.1_pt1 | contig 20862 bp, 19 predicted proteins | sample 1477151 | NCBI WGS metagenome assembly OCAO01 (sample SAMEA2580298, study PRJEB22360) | human gut metagenome | biome: human gut; feature: human-associated habitat; material: faeces | place: Denmark | collected 2008/2010 | reverse complement strand
TTTATTATTGAAAATATTAATTAAAAATTTTATAATAAAAAAATAATAAATTTTGAAAAGCGTTCTATGAGTAAAGTAAAAACAATTTTAATAAAAAAGATGTAATTAGTCCTAGAGGTGTTGTTATACTCCAAAAGGAAAATTATTAAAATTAGATTTAGCTACTATAGATAGATTGAAAACACATAGGGTTTATTACGAAATTCTAAGGTCAGAAAATAACTTACCACAACTTGAACAAACTAAAAATACTTTTTCTAATGAAATTTCAATAAAAGAATATATGTTATCTGATAATGATATCTCACTTAATGTTCTAAAACATAATAATTCAACAAAATATGGTATTATTTTAGATATAATGAATGAATTTATTTTTGATGGTAAAAATGAGCAATAGTATTTATACTTCAAAACATTATTTAATGGTTATAATTGGTACTATTCACATTCTATAAATGTTGCTAGTATTGTTGCAGCGATTGGATTAGCCTTAGAATATACAACAGAATAGCTACATTCTTTGATATTAGGTTCTCTACTTCATGATATTGGTGTTATTCTTCTTCCTAAGAATATACTTCTAAAAGATAAAAATTTATTTACATCTGAAGAAAAAGCTATATTTGAAAAACACAATTCACTTGGATATGACATGGTAAAAGATTTATCTATACCAGAAGTATGTAAAAGAATTATATTAGACCATCATAAATTATTAAATGGAAATGGATATCCTAGTTCAGAAGATGATGAATTAAGCATAGAAAGTAAAATAGTAATAGTTTCTGACTATTTTGATTCTGAAGCAACAAGTGAAAAATCCCTAGAAGATATAATAATTTATCTTGTTAATAATCCAGATAAATTTCCTATTGAAATCGTATCAATTTAAAAAAATGAATTTAACCTTTAATATTTTTATTAGATACATTGCAATAGCAAATAAACTAATTTATATTTATGATTTATTCTATAAATATTTTCCGTATTCTGATTTTCTTCTTAGAAATAATAGATAACAAGAATGTACGAATATCTGTGAAAGTAAAAAATCCTTTAATTTCCCCTAAAATCTTTCCTTAAATTCTTTTTTTATTATAAGAAAATCTTCTAAATCATTTAAAAATTGAAAAAGCAATGCTCTATTTTCAAATTCTTCTCTATTTTTAGGTAATTCCATTCTTCTATATTCTTCCTTTAATAAAGTTAAATTCCTGATAAGCTCAATACAATCATTATCTGCATGTATATTAACAGCTACTTTGCGTGTAAACTCTGATAATATGCTAGTTTGCTCATATGTCATATAAAATCTAGAAAAATGTTTTTTCATTTTTTTTAATGTATCTAATTGTGCTATTCTCATCTCTATATAACATAAGTAATAATCCTGATTTCTAAAAAAGTAATTATTACTTATTCTTTGTGCCATAACCTTAGTTTCATAAATTAGTTTTTCAACAGCCCCAAATATTTTTTCTTCATTTCTCGATACAGCTTGAGTAATCAAGCTCGTGGATAAGTTTAACAATATTAATTTATACTGTTCCTCAATCTCATGCTTATTTTTTTCAAAATCCTCTTCCAAAGAAACATTATACAAATTAAACATCATTGCAACACTTATTCCTACTATTGTTAAGCCCACTTCATTTATGATCCACTGAATATTTATATTAGTACTTGTTAAAAGATGAGTAGATAAAACCGCACCTACAACCATCCCATCTTCGATTTTAAATCGTATTGTAATAGGAATAAATATTAATAAAAATAACCCAAATATGATTGGATTGTTTCCTAATAAAACATACAAAAGAAAAGATAAAAGTATAGCTATGATTGATGCTAAAAATCTTTTTACACTTACTATAACTGCTTCTTTTTTTGTATCTTGAATACTTAAAATTGAAATTATACCCGATGTCACTCCAAACTGGAATCCAATATAGCTTGATATTAATACTGATATAGTTGCCGACAATGCTATTTTAAAAGTTTTTGATTGTAAATATTTTATCATTAATATATCTCCTGATTCTTCTTGTTAATCTTATAATATATTAAGTTTAACATTATATTCTATAGTAAAGCTAAAAAAGCACTAAACATTTTTGTTTAGTGCTTTTTTAGAATAGCCTATGAGTGATTGTTAAAATAAACATCTAATGCATTGTTATAAAAGACCATTTTCATTTCCTCTTCATCAAATATATTGTATCGGATACACAAAAGATTTAATAATATCACTCTTATATTTAATTTAAATTAAAACAAGTTGTTCATTAAATAAATTATTTTGCAACATTGCCATATGAAGCTGCCCAGTTCATAATGCTAACTCCATTTTTATCTTTTGGATTATTATTTAATGTATAAATCCAAGACCAGTGATCATTATATTGAACTAATGAATTAATTCCATCTTGATTATAATCTTCTGCAAATTCCAACTTATTTGATTTTTCCCCTGTTTCACTTTGAACCTCTACTGTTTCATATAAAGATAATTTATATTTTCCATCCTTTGTTTCAGATGTAGTAAAGTCAGAATTTAGATCTTGTTTATATTCAGTTTTTGTTAATTCTTGTCCTTCAGTTAAAATATTAAATAAACGAACGGAACAATCTTCTGTTTTAACAGAGCTGTCTGTTTCACCTTGCACTAACCAAATAGCTGTATCAGAATTCTTCAATGATGATAATTCAGCATCAGTTGGAGTTTCTCCACCACGCTCAGTAGCAACATCTAATGCTGGACAACTTATCATTGCAGCTTTAAATAAATCTGGATAAGCAATTAACATTCTTGTTGTCATATATCCACCTGCTGAACCTCCTGAAATATATATTTTTTCCGGATCAATATTTTTAGCTTTAATAACTTCATTTATTTCATTATATGCTTTTTTCAATAAGTCATCCTTTTGAGCATTGTACCAAGTATCTGGTGCTTGGAATGCCATAACATGTGCTCCACCAAAAACTGCTTGTGTTTCATTTGTAGCCCAAGCAACTGTACCACGGTTACCTAACATTTGAGCAACGTTATTGCCAGAAGATAGATAATCACCTTCACCATTTCCATGGAACCAAACTATTAATGAATCACTATTTCCTGCATCATAGTATTGATAATTGATTCCGTTTTCAACTTTAACTGACTGAAATTTAGCTGTTTCAGCATTTATAACACTATTATTAGTAGTATAGTTAGCTGTATATGCTTCATCAATTACTATACCATTCTCATCACTTAATATAATTGGCTTATTTTGTTTAATTGTATAAGTTAAATCTACAGGGTAGTTTCTTGCTGAACTTAAGTAAGCTAATGTAGCTCCTTCTGATTCATCAAAATAAATAGTTACATATTGTCCATCAGTTTCTACTTTTACAATCTTACGATCGATATCATAATCACCATAACTAGTAACTGTAGTGCCTTTACGAATTCTATCTGTAGAAGCTTTAGCATGTACTGTAAATGTATCTTTATCTACTCCTGTAACCTTTCTTGCATCACCAAAATTAATTACAAGCTTCGAAACACTCTCACCAGCATCAGTAACTTCTGAGTATATTTTACCAACATATGTGACATTAGTTGCTGCAAGTGTTGGCGTGTAATAACTTGTTACACACACAGCCAAAGTCAAAGCCATTGTTAATAATTTTTTAATTTTTTTCATATATTGATTCCTCCAGCTTTAATATTATTTTATGTACTCTTTTATCTTTAGCTAATACTATGGTAAAAGAGTTTTCTATATCTCCAGTAATAACTGAAAATTTATTAGGCTAATTATATCTTATTATATAAACTTACTTCTCCACTTACATGAAGAACTAAGATTAGTGGTACTTCCCCATTAAATCGTTCAAAAAATAATTTGACTGTAGATTTATATCATGCCAGATATTATGAGTAATCTCTATATTACTCATAATATCTACAATCAATAAATTTCATAAATTAAATTATATTACCACTGTTAATAGGTCTTCTTTGAAATCTATTTCTTTTTTATCAGTTTCTACAACATCTAAATAATTGTCTGAATTTGTTATGATTACTGGTGTGATTAAAGAATATCCTTCTTTTTCAATTGCATTAATATCAAACTCTAATAAAGTTTGTCCTTTTTTAATTACATCACCTTGTTTAGCTTTCAATGTGAAGTGTTTTCCTTCTAGTTTTACAGTGTCCATACCAACATGTATTAATATTTCTGCTCCATCATTAGTTGTAATTCCCATAGCGTGTCCTGTTGGGAAGAATGTTGTAAGTACTCCATCTGCTGGGGCTATAACTTTACCTTCTGTTGGCACTATTGCTATACCTTTACCTAATGCCCCACAAGCAAATGCTTCATCTTCAACATTTTTTAGTTCTGTTAATTTTCCTTTTAATGGGCTTGAAATAATTTCTTGTTTAACTAATGTATTTTGACTGTTTTGTGAATTACCTTTATTAGAACTACCATCTTCCATATCACTTGGATCTAATTTTACAAATAACATTGCTAAAAATCCTAAAACTAATCCTACTACTGATGCTATTAATATTCCATAGAATTCCATATTGAATCCATCTGGTCCCATAAATGTTGGTATAACGAATATTCCCATAGCACCTGCTGAATATATTTTTGAACCACATAGTCCTAAAATTCCACCTGTTACAGCACCTATTATACAACTAACTACAAATGGTTTCTTTCTTGGTAATGTAATACCATAAATTGCTGGTTCAGTAACACCAAAAAATCCTGAAATAATTGATGGTATGCATAAAGATTTCAATTTTTTATTCTTTGCTTTTAATGCTATTGCAATAACAACACCTGTTTGAGCAAAACATACTGCAACAGAAGTTGCAACTATTGTATCATATCCAATAACAGATATATTATTAATAGCTATTGGAACTAATCCCCAATGTAAACCAAACATAACAAATACTTGCCAAAATCCACCTATAAATAAACCTGCTACAACTGGACTTAAGTTATAAATTGACATTGTAATACTTCCAAGTCCATTACTTGCATAAGATGCTATTGGACCTATTACTAAAAATGTTAATGGAACTACTATCAATAATGTAAATAACGGAACTATAAAAGTTTTAATAACATCTGGAACTATTTTCTTAAGTAACTTTTCAACATAAGATGCAAAGAAAATTGAAAGTATTATTGGAATAACAGTTGAAGTATAACCACTTGAAGGCATTACAACTGGAATACCAAAGAAATCAATTGTCTGACCTGCAAAGCCTACTATTGTAGGATAAACAAGAGTTGCGCCTATTGCCATAGCCGTAAATTGATTTACATTGAACTTTTTAGATGCTGTAAATCCTAAGAATATTGGGAAGAAATAAAATAAGCAATCTCCAATTGACTGTAGTATTGTATAAGTTCCACTTTGATCGCTTAAGAAACCTAAAGCAACAAACATTGATAAAAGACCTTTAATCATACCAGTTGCACATAATACTCCAAGTGTTGGTTGGAAAACCCCTGATACAATGTCAATGAATTTATCAAATACATTCATTTTTTCAGAAGAATTATCTCCTGTTCCTTCACTAAATCCTCCAACTGCAACTACATCTGCATAAACATCTGGAACATGATTTCCTATAACTACTTGATATTGTCCACCACTTTGAACGACTGTAACTACACCGTCCATATTTTTCAATACATCTGTATTAGCCTTTTTCTCATCTTTTAACTTAAAACGCAATCTAGTTACACAGTGAGTTAATGAGTTAACGTTTTCCTTGCCTCCAACATTTTTAATTATTTCTTTTGCAAGATTTTCATATTTCATAAGCAATCGCTCCTTTTAAATTAATCATAATCTTAGTCATTATCAAGAAAATAACAAGTCAATCCGCCTGTCTATTTTCCATCATACTTCTTCAGTAGATTGCCCTAATAGACCCAGCTATGATGGCAATCTACTTCATTGTCTGATGAAAAATATTCTCGGCATATTTGGACTTGTTATTTTCTTTCATATGCCTTATATACAAAAAGGCAAGACCTAAAATTTAACAATACTCAAATTACTTTTGTATTCTTAAGCTTCTGGTCTTACCTGATTTAACAGTAACAATCCTAAATATTTAATTATTTCTATTTACCTATTTACAACACGCTTAATATGAAGTGTCAAATAAAGCTGTTCTTCATGACTTAACTCTATATTTAAATATTTTTCTATCTTAAGCATGCACTTATAAGCATCTTTATATTTTTCCTTTACTTGTGGTAAAAGAAAGTCTTCATTTTCATCTCTATACATCTCTTTATTATTAAGTCTTTTAAAGAAGAATCTTAAATGAGTAATAAATCTTTCATAGTTTAAACATTGTTCATCTAATTCAATATCATAGGTATATTTTACAATATTCAGTATATCCTGAATCTTTTTAGTCATATTATAAGCAGTGTCAATTTTATTATTTTTTCCATTAAGCTGAGCTGTTATTAAGTGAAGTGCAATATTTCCTGCTTCTTCTTCATTAATCTTTTTACCAGTCTCACTTTCAATAAACTCCAAAGCTTTTAATCCAATATTGTATTCCTTAGGATAAAACTTTTTTATTTCCCAAATTAATATATTTGGTCTTTCTATACCTTCGTCAAATAACTTTAATGTATAGCTTATATGATCAGTTAATGTTACATAGATATAATCGTTAAGTTCACAGTTTAACATGTTCTTTGCATATTCTACAATGTCATAGCATAATGATATTTGTTCTGTAGGAATGTCTTCTAAAAGCATTTTAAACTTTTCCAAAGTATCCTTTTCTTTTAAAATAAAAGTTTTTTCTATTAGTGATTCATCTATTTCATCGCCAACTTTTTTTTTAAATGCAAGTCCACATCCAATAATAACAGCATCCCTTCCATTGTCTTCTTTAGCCATAACTGCATTATTGTTAAAAATCTTATCTATCTTCAATACACATCACCTCACATTCCATTCTATACTTGACTATATATTTTAAAATAAAAAACCTTAATTAATCAAAAGAAATAAATAGTATATTTCTTCTCATTAATTAAGGTATAGCCTGATCGAATCAGTAACAATCCCGACCTAATGTAATCGTTTATCTTGGTTTTATTATAATTTTTTTACAATGGCTTGTCAATACTTTTTTTATAAATTTATATGATTTTATACAAAAATCTTTTTTACTTTTGAATCAAATTCTAAATTTTAATGCTTTACCTTAGGCACATAAAAGAAAGAGCTGCGACATAAAGAATACAAAATATAATATATTATATTCAATGCTTAAATCTAAAAATAAAATATTTTGGTAATTGTCTTAATGCCACAGTCTCTTCTTTTTAACTAAACTTAATTGTCTCAAATAGTAAATATACTTAATAGTTAACTAAGAATATCTACTAGAATTTAATATGAAGCAAGTTATAGTTCTTCCCCATTAGTTTTTATTACATTTTTGTACCATTCAAATGATTTTTTCTTCTTTCTGTTTAATGTACCTTCTCCAGCATTATCTTTATCTACATAAATAAAACCATATCTCTTTTCCATTTCACCAGTACTTGCACTTACAAGGTCAATACATCCCCAAGGAGTATATCCAATTAAGTCTACCCCGTCTTTAACAGCTTCCTTCATTTGAATTATATGATCTTTTAAATATTCAATACGATAATCATCATTAATTGAACCATCTTCTTCAACTTTATCAAAAGCCCCAAGACCATTTTCAACTACCATAAGAGGAATATTGTATCTTCCATATAATTCATTTAAAGTATATCTTAAGCCTTTAGGATCAATCTGCCATCCCCAGTCACTTGCTTCAAGATATGGATTTTTAATTCCACCAAGTAAATTTCCTGAAGTTTTGTCTTCATCTCCTGATGCTGATTCACAATTACTCATATAATAACTGAATGTATAATAATCTACTGTTCCTTCTTTTAAAATCTTCTTATCCTCTTCAGTTATATCTAAAACAATATTGTTTTCTTCAAAATATCTCTTAGCAAAGAAAGGGTATTCACCTCTGACTTGTACATCGCCACAAAGATCATTTGCTAATTGATTTTTTTTCTGTGCAAGTAATATATCATTTGGATTACATGTATAAGGATATGTTGTCATATGAGCAATCATACAACCTATTTTAAAGTCTTTATTAATACTATGACCAAGCTTTACTGCTTTTGCACTTGCTACAAATTGATGGTGAAGTGCTTGAAAACGGATTTGCTTATTATCATTTTGATGTAAAAAGTCTTCTGTGCCTTCATTTAAAATTCCAAGCCCAAGATATCCTCCCATTGGCATTGTGCCACAGTTAATTTCATTAAATGTAAGCCAGTATTTAACTTTGTCCTTATATCTGTTAAATATTACACTACAATAGTTAACAAAAAAATCTATTAGATTTCTTGAAGCCCAGCCATTATATTTTTTAGTTAAATTAAAAGGCATCTCATAATGTGAAATAGTGACTAATGGCTCTATATTATATTTTTTTAATTCATCAAAAACATCATCATAAAACTTTAAGCCTGCTTCATTAGGTTCTTTATCATCGCCATTAGGGAATATACGTGTCCATGCTATAGACATCCTAAATACCTTAAATCCCATTTCTGCAAATAGCTTAATATCTTCTTTATATCTGTGATAAAAATCAATAGCTTCATGGCTTGGATAATTTAATCCATCAATAGTTTCCTTAGTAATTTTACGTGGAATTGTGTGAGTTCCTGCTGTCAGCATATCACTTGTACTTGCACCTTTACCATCTACATTCCATCCACCTTCAAATTGGTTAGCAGCTGTAGCACCGCCCCATAAAAAATCTTTACTTAATATCATATAATGTTCCTCCTTATTAAATGATTTAATTAGATTTAATTTATAAATTAAAATTGTTTGTTTAAAAATAAAAGACCCATTTGTAGAGATATAAGAAATTGCACATAATGTAATGCTTATAAACTCATACAAATAGGTCTAGCTTGTCTTTTTAACAATAACCATCCACTTATTATACTTATAATATAAAATATTCTAAATATTTTGTCAACGGTTTCATTTATTTATATTTTATAATTTTATCTTCTTTGCAAAAAAACTAAATATTTATTATAAGCATTTTTATAGTCTGTGTACTCTTCCAGTTCAATCAATCTTGTTAATTGTTTAGCAATTGCTGAATTAAGAATTTCATTTAAAGACTTCATTTTATTCTCCTCCAATTTTTATAAGTTTCTATCATAGTAAATTATCTTTGTTCTTTCATGACGCTCAAGGATTTACCTTATGATAAAGTTTACTACCTAAAGTTAACTTTAGGTCAAGACTAATTATAAAAATATTAGGTATCTTAATAAAAATTTATATATTTCTATTCAATTTAAAAATTTAAATTGCCAAATAAACATGAAAAATATTCAACGTATGCATTCAGATTATCTCTACAGGAAAAACTCAAGTTAAATTAAGGACAGCTGCAATTAGTTTTAAAATATTGATACTGTCCTTTTACTTATATATTCACATTTCCCTTATTACATTATTTATTGAATATCTTGTTTATTTTCTATATCAATTAAATTACTTATATATTTTATTTTTCCGTCCAATACATCGTCATAGAAAGATTGTTTGTTGTCAATGAAATCAATACATTCATTAAGTTCATTGATTTTCTCTAGCAAAGATTCTTTTAATTTATTAAGCATCTCTTTTCTTTGATTAATTGTAGAAGGGCCTTCTAAGCAATAATTCATATATAATTTCATATCTTTAATGCTCATTCCACACTTTCTCAAGCACTGCAATCCCTTTAACCATGCAACATTTTTTTCATCAAACACTCTATAGTTATTTTTATCTCTTTTGACGTTTGGTACTAATCCTTCCTTACAATAAAATTTTAATGTTTCATAGGATATTCCTACTTGTTCACATACCTCTTTTGTTGTAGACATGAAATTACCTCCTAAATTATTAAAAATTAAAATACCACTTGCTAGGTAGTTACTACCTACTGGTAAGATTATTATAAAATATAAAATAATAAAAATAAAGGAGAGATTAAAGTGGAATATGTAACTTTAAATAATGGAATAAATATGCCTGCAGTTGGATTTGGAGTTTTTCAAATCACAAATAAAGAAGAATGTATAAAGGTTGTAATAGATGCTATTGATGCTGGATACCGCTTAATTGATACAGCGCAATCATATGGAAATGAAGACGCTGTTGGAGAAGCTATAGCTAAATCATCTGTACCTAGAGAAGAACTATTTATTACAACTAAAGTATGGATTAGTAATGGAGGATATGAGAAAGCAAAAGTTTCTATCGAAGATTCGTTGAAAAAAATGAAGTTAGATTATTTGGATTTAGTATTAATCCACCAGCCACTAAATGATTACTATGGGACTTATAGAGCTATGGAACAATTATATAAAGAGGGAAAAATTAAGGCAATAGGTGTATCAAATTTCTATCCTGATCGTTTGGTTGACTTATCTTTATTTAATGAAGTAATACCTGCAGTAAATCAAATTGAGATTAATCCATTTCATCAACAATTAGTAGCACAAGATTTTAATAGTAAGTACGAGGTACAACTAGAAGCATGGGCTCCTTTTGCTGAAGGAAGAAATGGGATGTTCGATAATCCTGTTTTAAAAACAATTGGAGAAAAATATGGCAAATCAGTTGCACAAGTTATTTTAAGGTGGTTGGTTCAAAGAGGGATTGTTCCACTAGCTAAAACAGTTAGTAAAGAAAGAATGTTACAGAATATTGATATCTTCAATTTTAAATTAAATGAAGATGATATGAAGAAAATAGCTGCTTTAGATAAAAAAGAAAGTTCTTTCTTTAATCATCAAGAAGCATCATCAATAGAAATGTTAGCAAATCTTATTAGATAGAACTTAAATTAACATATATAAGCTTTAATTAAAAATCTCAAATGCACAATTAATGCCCTTGTGGATACGCAGAGTGCAATGAAGGTTGAAAATTTTTCAAGATTTCTTAAATTACATTCAGATTATTTATTAGAATATATATATACTAAAATTAATATTAGGAGTGATACTTATGAAAAAGATATTGTATTTAATGAGACATGGACAAACATTATTCAATGTTAGAAAAAAAATTCAAGGATGGTGTGATGCCCCATTAACTGATCTAGGAGTTAGACAAGCGATTGTTGCTGGAGAATATTTCAAAAACAATAATATAACTTTTGACCACGCTTATTCATCTACATCTGAAAGAGCTTGTGATACATTAGAATATGTTTCTGATATTCCTTATAAGAGAGTAAAAGGTCTTAAAGAGTGGAACTTTGGTACTTTTGAAGGTGAAAGTGAAGATTTGAATCCACCATTGCCTTATGGAGATTTTTTTGTTAAGTATGGTGGTGAAGATGAAATTGAATTAAGAAACAGAATTGCAGAAACACTGTATTCTATTATGAAAAACGATAATCATCAATCGGTGCTAGCTGTCTCTCATGGAGCTGCTTGCCGTCACTTTATGAGATACTGGGCTCATACTAGTGATGTTGACCAAAAAGAAAGACTAGGTAATTGCTGTATACTAAAATTTGAATTTGAAAATGATGAATTTAAATTGATAGAAATAATAAATCATGACTTTAGTCAGTTATCTTAAATATATATGTTGCAATTACTTTTCTACATTTTGTATGCTGGTATTTACTTAGCCTGTAAACATCTTAAATGAAATTTTATTATTGCAACATATATACTATAATTACTTGTTGTGCTAGTTAAAAACAGTCAAAACAAAAATAGAATAAAAAATTGTTTTATCAATTTTTTAACTAACACAATGAGTAAATAATGTTTAAGGATAGAATTACAAAGCGCTAGCAATTTAGCCTATTTGGCTCAACACTAAAAACTGTGCTTGACAATATGAATCAGTAACACCTATATGTATAATAGCTAACATTTTCTACACTTCTTGCCCCTCCAAGTTTGCATATCCTTTGGAAATACTCTTACTAAATTTGGAGCTTCTTTATATCCTATTATAATTGGTGCTTTTTCTATCACTACATTACTAGTGTCTATTCCAAACCATCTTGCTGGAGATACTGTTAATCTTTTAATTAATAATTTTGTACTTGTTATAAAATTATCCCATTTTGAAAGTTCACTTTCATTTGAAAGGACTTCTTCTAATAATACAAATTTAAAGTCTCCAAATACAAACTCATTATTTTGATTCAGCATATACTCTTTTGGAGTATACTTAATTTCTCCACTTTTAGCTAAGTCTTGAATTACTTTATATAAGAAAATATTTATTCTTTGATCTATTCTAAATCCAAGATTAAATTGAACACTATATGCCATATTGGGAACAAGTGTCTTGACTACATATTCTTCTGTATGTGGTTCGTCTGTCACTTTTATATTTATGAACCAATAAAATTTTGCTCGTTTTGGCTCTTTATTGAATATAGAGTAAACAATTTTCTTCTCAAGCATCCTATAATTTAAGGATTCTGTTAAATAAACTACATTTGTTGCATAAAGAGGTAATTCTTTATCTTCTTGAAGAGCCTTAAAATGCTCCTGAAAATCTGATAAATTAACATACTGTCTAAATCTTTTTCTAATAATAGTACCATATATCCATATATACATAAGAAAAATAAGAACTCCTGCAATAATTACAGTTACATATCCTCCATGTAAAAATTTAAATAAGTTTGCATATAAGAATCCACACTCAATAATCACAAAAGTTGTAAACACTATCCAAGATAAAACCCTTTTCTTCTTATTAATTCTTAAATACTCATTTAATAAAATTGTTGTCATTAACATTGTTATTGTAATAGCTAGTCCATATGCAGCTTCCATGTTTTCTGACTTCTTAAATTTTAAAACTAATAATATACATCCAATATAAAGTATAACATTTACTGTTGGTATGTAAATTTTCCCTTTATCATTATTAGGATAATTAACTTGAAGCTTTGGAAATAAATTCAACTTTATTGCTTCTGCTACTAAGGTAAAGGATCCTGTTATAAGGGCTTGGCTAGCTATAATAGCTGCTATTGTTGCTATTATTGTTCCAGGTACTATAAACCATTCTGGCATAATTAAAAAGAATGGGTTATCTTTTATTCTGCTTCCTTCTCTTGATAAAAGCCATGCACCTTGACCTAAATAATTTATAACTAAACAAGTCTTAACAAAAACCCATGTATAGTGTATATTTTTTTTACCGCAATGCCCCATATCAGAATATAATGCTTCTGCACCCGTTGTACAAAGGAATACTGCACCTAAAATATATATACTTTTAGGACTTGTAAAAATTAAATGTATACCATAATAAGGATTTAAGGCTTTCATTATTTCTGGATAATTAAATATTTGAATAAAACCTATTATAAAAAGCATTGAAAACCACAAAACCATCATTGGACCAAATAATTTTCCTATTACATCTGTTCCAAATCTTTGAATAAAAAATACAACAGTTAAGATTGCAACTACTATTAATATTATTTCCTCTGTATTAATAGGTAAAACCAAAGTTAAACCTTCTATTGCAGATGTTACTGTTACAGGTGGAGTAATCATTCCATCTGCAAGTAATGAAGCTCCTCCTACTACTGCTGGAATAATAAGCCACTTCGCATTTTTTCTAACTAATGTATATAGAGAAAATATTCCTCCCTCACCTTTATTATCTGCTTCTAATGTTATCATTACATATTTTATGGTTGTTTGAAGAGTTAATGTCCAAATTACTAAAGAAATTCCTCCTAAAATAAGTTCACTTGAAATTTGTCCATTATTTACCATAACCATTGATTTCATAACATATAAAGGGGATGTACCTATATCTCCATACACTATTCCTAAGGCTATAAGCAATGATGCTATACTAATTTCTTTTTTCATTTTTAGTTTATTTCCTCCATAAATTGTATTATTAAGTATAAGTAACTCACTAGATTATAGTACTCTAAATTTAAAGTGTCTATATCTGTAAACTTCCTTTGCAAAATTTATTACTTTGATAATTTTTTTACCACTTTTTTTATTTCCTTACTATTCATTGTCAAATTATTCACATTTTAAAAAATGAAAACCTTATTTATTAAAAAAGTGTCCAATTAATGGGACACTTTTTTTAATGGCACATACTATGGTTCTCGCATTATCAAATTCATAGCTACAGGTATAAAATTACAGATATATGCAAACTAAAGCATTTATAATATTCACTTTTTAATAATCCATAAAATAATGAACAAATGAAACTTACTATTTATTTTCTGCCATAACTCCAACTAAGCGATGAGGTTTATAAAGTTCTTCTAAATAAATAATTTCTTCATCAGTCAATTTAACTGCTACTGCCTTAACAGCTCCATCAATATGATGTGGTTTTGTTGCACCAATAATAGGTGAAGTAACTTTTGTAAGTAACCAAGCCAATGATATTTCAGTCATAGAAACACCTTTTTTCTCAGCTAATTCTTCAACTCTATGAATAATTGCTAAATCTTCATCATGTGTTATATCATATTTTCCTTTCGCATAAATATCTTCACTTAAGCGTTTAGACTCTTCATCAGGATGTTTAGCTAATCTTCCAGATGCTAACGCACTATATGGTGTCATAGCACTTGATGCTCTAGCATGATAAATTGTAGCAAATTTTAGAGTTTCAGGCATTACTTTAGAGCCATATAATTCCTGATGCCACTTAATATCAAATTCTTTGCAATGCTCAAAGATATAGTCTTTTAAGCAATTCTGTCATTCTACCATAGATGCTTGTTTCATAAAGCAATGATATTTTTCATATTTTCAAAAGCAATAAGAAGTGAATCATAAAAGTTCATACTAATATTCTTATCATTAAAATCTCAAACGATCCTTGTATCATAAACATATTGAATTAAATCATTTTTATCAATGAAATGATTATAGAATGTTTGCCTACTAATTCCTGTTTTATCTAATAACTGCTTAATTGTCATTGACTCTAAAGACTGTGTCTCACAGAGTTCTAATAGTGCAGTAGCTAATAAATTCTTAACATTTATAGCTATTACTATCACCTACCTCAATTCAATTTTACCCAAAAACCAATTGAATATCAAATGTTATAAACGTAAGCCTCAAAGAAACAACGCCTACAAAGGAAATATAGCCTTTTGTTAAAATTGAAATAAAATATTTTAACAGGAGGCATTTTTTATGAGTGAAGTTAAAAAAATAGATTAGAAAGTAACAGAAAATAGAGATATGCATTTATTAAAAGATTGCATGCCTTGGTCTTCTAAGCTTCCAGATACCTTGTATTCTACATCTAAAAAGAATTAATATTAAATTTTTTTCCCAACAGCAATTTCAACTGTTGGGCTTATTTTAACATTACCAAGATTTCATTTCTATACGTGAATTCTTTTACGCTTACAGTGATATCATTGCAAAAAATGCATAACAAAAGGACTCTAGAGTTAAGATACACTTAACTAATAAAGTCCTCTAATAAATATTTGCCCTATTGCATATTATTGCCATACTTTGGTTATAATATACAATATGAGCAATAGAAGAAGTATTGCATATTACTATAATTACTGACGAAATTGTTTAATAAATTTAAAACTGAAAATTTTGATTATTTCTAAGAAAAAGTTAGGAATACACAAAATTATTTATCCCCTCAAAAATTAACACCTATAAAATAAATATTATGTGCTAATGCTTTTAATGTCATTCTAAGCATTAGCACCATTTAGAGAATTATCTATTATCGTATTGATATTAAATTAGCTGGTTATTATTCCCTTTGGCAAAATGTTTCCAAGCCGTTTTTCTAATTAATGAATCATTAATTCTATCTGATACTAACTTATTTCTTCTCCCATTTATTTGGTGAAATTTCTCATACTCATTCATATTTTATACCTATAGCTGAAAGATATTAAAGTTCGTTCTTCTTACAATGAGACTATATTCTCTATTACTTTAATATGATTATCTGTATGATTTATTAAATTGGTTAAAACCTCATATGTACTACTTTTATTATCATTAGTATTATTATATAATCTTCCTTGTATATCAATAAGTAATGCGTATTTATCTTTAGTTAAATCTAATGTAATATCCACATATTCTTTAGGTGATATTTCATCTAAATCCATATACTTCATTTTATTATCATATTCATTCATTAAAAATGCTATTTTATCATAAGTTCTAAAATCAATTTCTTCAATACTCGATATATTTATTCTATTTTTTAATTCTTCATAATAATCTATTACCCTATCTATATCTTTTAGAAATGTTTTTACTAACACAATTAACCTTAATCTAATTAATTCGCTCTTAATAAGATTAAGCGAATCCTCATTAATGATTTTTTTAAAAATCTTTCTTTTATTTTCTTCTATAATAATACACTTATTTACTATATCAATTATGTTATATCCCATATCCTAATATTTCTTCCTTCCAAATTTTAAATATTGATTATAACAAGCACACAACTTAATTATTCTTTTATCTTTAAATAATCTTTTTATACATTTATCTTCATTTTTTAATTAGATATGCATTTTTAACATTTTATTTATATACCAACTTTATGATAATTCATTTTTGTTCATATCATCTAATATTTGTTTTTTTATATTCATAAACTTTACTCTTGCTTTAATTTAAAATATTCGATAAGTTGTTTTAAGCTAATTGCTTGAGATAATAATTCTTCACTAACAGATGAACTTTCTTGTGAAGTATATAAATTGTTTTCTACAATATTAGATATTTGCTTTGTACCAAGCATCAATTCTTCAAGAGCTACTTTTTGACTTTTACTATTGTCAAGAAGATTTTCTGTTATTTCTACACTACATTCAATTGAATTAACAATATTATCAAAAGATTTAGCTGTATTATTTGCAACCTCTTGACCATGTTCAACTTTTTTAAGAGTATCTATAATTATATTTTCTATCTGTCTTACAGTTTCTATGCTTCTGTTAGCTAATTCTCGTACCTCTTCAGCAACTACCGCAAATCCTTTTCCAGCCTCATCAGCTCTTGCTGATTCTATAGCTGCATTTAATGCTAATAAATTAGTTTGACTTGCTATTTCATCTATAATTTTTATAATATTTGATATGCTTTTACTTGCTACACTTATTTCATTCATTGATTCAAGCATTTCATTTATAGTTTCTGTACCATGTATAGCATATTCTTTAGCTGATTGTGATATTTTACTACTTTCCTCTATTTGCTCCATACTCTTTATAATATTACCCGATATTTCTTCTGTAGAAGCTATAAATTCTTCTATTATACTTGATTGATCAGTCGCAGCATTTGCTATATTGTTAGATACTTTTTCTATATTATTTGCTCTACCTTTTAATTCATCTGCTGAATTACTAATACTACTTAATGTGTCATTTAATTTGTTAGATATAGACAACATAGATTCTTTAATTGTATAAAAATCTCCTATATAATCTAATTGTGGTATTACAGTAAAATTACCTTTAGAAAATTCACCTAAAACATTAGAAATTTCAATTACATATCCAGATAATGTATTAGCAACATTATCAACCATTTCAGTCATTTCTATAACTTCTTTACTATTTTTATCAATATTGCTTGAATCAAGTTTTAAGTTTCCTTTGCTAAATTCATTTAATAAATTACTTGTTTCTTCTATTGGTGTAATATACTTTTTCGAAAATTTAGAAATAAGAACTCCACTAATTATAATAGATATTACTAATACTGATGTATTTAAACCTATTTCTTTAACTAGTTCTTTTTGAATAATTTTCTTTGGATAGTTGAATATTATCCTCCAATTTCCATAATCCAAAGTTTCAACAACGCTATAACATTTATTTCCTTGAATATCTACACTATTATTTATATTTCCATCTTCCGAATTTAAAATCCCATTATAATCAACTGGAAAATCGGAAATTTTTAATATCTTTCCATCCTTTGGCATAATATCTTCATTGGGATGAACTATAATTTGCTCTTTATCATCTATAATGAATGCATAACTTCCATCTTCATATGTTAAGTTATTTATAAATTCTTTTAATTTATCTATAGGTACATCTAATGCAATTACACCTACTAGATTATTATTGATTTTTATATTTTTTGATATAGTAATTACTAGGCCTCCACTCTCAGCATCTGAATATGGGGCACTTATATAGTATCCATCTGAATCTACAGCATCTTTATACCAATCTCTATCCTTAGCATTATAACCTGCCTCTGGTATCCATCCACTTGAATCTACATAATTTCCATCCACATTTGCAAAATATATAGCTAATATTTCATTATTATTTTTTTGCTTCTTTAGCCATATATTCTTGTAAAACAGCTGCATTCTCTTCTGTATCCCAATTCAATAATTCAATATTATTTTCTACCAATTTTAATATACCAATTTTATTATCAAACCATGAGTTAAAATTTTCCTTACTAGTTAAAGCAGTATTTTTTAAATACTCCTGAGCCTGCTTTTTTGTATTATTATAAACCTTAGAAATATTTATAATCGTAATAGTACCCATTAATAAAATACAAATAGTTGTAACATATATCAATATTAATGAACTTAAACTTTTCTTCTTACTAAAAATATCTTTATATCTTTCAATTTTCTTCATATTTATTAATCACCTCAATTTATGATATTCTCAATATAATTAAATTTTCCTTACATTAAAATTTCTAGCTCAACACACAAATGTGTTCTTGACAGAATTAAGATGTTAATGCAAATTTATTACATTCTAAAAAAATTCTTGCTTAATATTGTCACACAAAGTTTTTAGTGTTGAGCCAAATTTCTTAACACAGTAAATTCTTCAAATTATATATCTACTTTTTAATTAACATGATTGTTTATAATATTAGTTTCTTTTCTGTATAAATCATTCTTAACTTCTCTATCAAATATTTCTAATGAATATTTAAAATTACATTGTTCTAAGAGTAGCACTTTCATACAATTTAAAATTTCACCAAGCTCTTTACCAAATAAATCTACTCTTTTATTAAGCTTATTTTTACCATCTATACTCTTAATTTCTTCTCCCAATTTATCAACAGCCGAAATTCTATCATATAATTCTTCATATTTATTTATTATTTTAGTAAGATTCTTATGTAACATTTCTGCCTTATTTCTCATTTTGTGATTAAATAAATTATTCGAGTTGATTATTTTCCAATACAATATTTTTGATGTTTCATTCAACTCCAATAAATCTTTTTCTATAATATTTTTAACACTAAATATCGTATCATTAATATCACATAATACTTCCACCATTTTATTAATTTCTACCTCCAAATCTGCTTAAATCATAAAATTTACACTAAATTATTTCTTCATATTATTTATTATTCACTATAGAAAATTATTCTCATTATACATGTACACTTTTAAATATTTGTTTTAAAAGTGTCTAATAAATCAATTATATCTGATGATATACAATCCATTTCTTCTAGTTTTTTTTCTGATAAATCCACATTACCATTTCTATATAAGTAAATAGCTTCTTTTGCTTTTTTATGTAAATTTATATGTGGATTTTCAATAGACTTAAATATAGGATTATCTAATATTTCCTTATTCTCTTCTCTGTAATACCATTTTCCTAATCTACATTCTTTATAGTCAGATGCGCACTCAGCATCTATATCATCTATTCCTAATAACATATTATATATTTTCCATTTCCATAATAAATGGTCTACTTTATAAATATCTATTTTTTCTTTAATGGACAAATCATCTATCTCTTTTTTTAATATTTGCGATCTTATATTCTCCACATTTTTACTTAATGAATATACTTTATTTCCAACGCTTCTACATATATTTTCTATCTTAGCAGCTTCAGATGACACCTCTGTCAATTCTTCTGCAAACATAGATGTTGCAGCGTTTTGTTCTTCAGTTGTAGCAACTATGCTAGATATTTCTTCATCTATTTTTTTGATAAATTCTACACTATCATTAATTAAACTGGCAATATTATCTATTTCTAATTTTCCAATCTTCAATTTTTTTATTATACCTTTTGTGGCTAAACTAGATTCATCTGTCTCATTTTGTAATTCTATCATGCTTTTATTAATTGTTCTCACAGATTCCTTTGTATATTCTGATAATTTTTTAATTTCATTTGCAACAACCATAAAACCTTTTCCATGTTCCCCTACTCTCGCAGCTTCAATAGAAGCATTTAAAGATAACAATGTTGTCTGATCAGAAATCTCCTGAATTATATTTAAGACATTCCTTATTTCATCAACCTTCTTTTCAATATTCTCCATTTTCGTTATTGCAGTTTCTATATCTTCAAAAGATGTATCTATAAATTCTACTGATTTATTAACTTTATCAATACTATTTAATGCAACTACTTTACCATTATTAGAATTATCCGCTATAACTTGAATACTTGAAGACATATTATCAATTGTAGCTGATAATTCTTGGCTGGTTGCAACCATAGAATTTATAAATTCTGTTTGAGAATTTATGTTTATTATCATGTCTCTAATTAAATCTAATCCTATTATTTCATTTAATATGTCATTTATTTTTACTATATTTTTATTATTATTATTATAGGCTTCAAGTAATTTATTTATATTACTAACCAGCTTATCATTCTGAACATTGTCTGACTTCAAAAGGCACTTATTCTTAATACAATTT
>OCAO01000333.1_pt1 | contig 20862 bp, 21 predicted proteins | sample 1477151 | NCBI WGS metagenome assembly OCAO01 (sample SAMEA2580298, study PRJEB22360) | human gut metagenome | biome: human gut; feature: human-associated habitat; material: faeces | place: Denmark | collected 2008/2010 | reverse complement strand
TTTCTTTTGCACATGAATGTGCAGATAACGGGATTGATTTACAGTCTACTATTGCCAAATTAGGACTAGTAGCTTAAATTTTTCCTATTTACTGCACAAGTCTAGTAAAGAATTTTTATGGTAAAAAAATTAAAAGATGATAGAATGTAAATAAAAGAAAAAAAGTAATGAATATCAAGGGGAGGAATATATAGGTGAATACAATATCAGATATTTTAAATGATTTTAAGATATATCCCGTCATATGGAAAAATAACAAATATACACTTTGTTTAAATTTATCAAAGGATATTGATTATGAGAAAACAAGTGATCCAATATATATAGATACAGTAAATAAACGGTGTATTGAAATTTTTAAAGAAATATTTGAAGATAAAGATGAAGTTATGTTTATTGCTAATACCTACAGCGATGATTTTGTATATGACTTTGTAAAAATTAAAAGTTATATAAGGAATAAAAATGTATTAAAAACTTTAAATTTAATTAGTGAAAATATGGAAATTGAAAATGAAGTTATAGAAATAAAGCATTATTGTCTAAAGTGTAAAGTAAATGATTTAAATTATAACAAACTTATCAGGCACTTGACAGAACAGGATTTAGGAAAAAATTATAAAGGATTAGCAGATTATTATATTGTTAAATTAAATGAAAAAATAGTGTTCAGATACTGCTTAGATGAATATATAGATATTGTTTTTGATAATGTTGATAATATGAATCAATATAAAAGTAGATTTTTAAATTATTATGAAGAACAATAAAAACTCAAAATTTAAGGAGAAATAAAGATGGAGATTATAGGGATTATAATAATTGTAGTACTACTTATATATGAAATATGTTGGAGGCCAATAGTTTGCAATAAAAAGATAACAGCACATATTTGTAGTATTGGGGGAGAAGTAGGAACCATAGAAAGGCTAAGTGTTAGAGAGGATCTATACAATGTTTATTACAGTATAAGCGGACAAGAACATCATTCAGTTGTTAAGTTTAATTTGTTTTATGAGGCTGAATGGAAATAGTTTTTATGATAAAAGATAAATTATGTAATTTGTTGGAACAGTTAATTATTTAGAGTGAAGAACAGCTTCATTTATTATGTGAATTTATAAGAGGGGGATACTGTATGAAAACAAAAAAATATATTATGATTATGAGTATACTGATTTTAATTTTTATAACTCTAATGAGTCAAGGTAACATAGGCGTATCAAAATATAATATGGAAAAAGATGCACGCAAATCACAAAAAATACAAGAAGATTGGTTAACAGCAAAATATATTAATGATGATTTTGGTGCTTTTCTTTTTTACTCCAAAGATTTAAGTGAGTATACATTCTCTATATATCAGAATAGAAGTGGATTTTCATTTGGATATTTTTTTTATTCAGGTGGTAGTGTGTCAAAAATTTCAGATGATATTGTACAATTCAATAGTAATGATCAAGGGAGTATATTTTTATCTCTTAATAAGATGAATGTATCAAAAATAGAAATAGATAATGGTTTACAAGAAGTAGAGCATATACCGATTGAACCTAATAAACCTTTTACAGTAATAATTCCAAAAGATAGCGGAGAAATAAGGTTTTATGATGTTAAGGCAAGCTTAATTTCATATGAGCGTATTGTAGGTGTACAGTTATAATTAATTCAGGAGATTTTTCTAAAGATAGCTAGCTCTAAAAATTCCAATATGTAGACTATTAGATAGTTTTAAATTCATCATCAAAAATAATAAGTTTAGTGGGAACATCATTATTAAGCATTACTACCATGTCAATGTTAGAGGAATTATCAAACCTGTAAAGCCCCTCTGTATAAGTATTTGAAATAGTAGGAATATTAGTATTACTAGAAATTGTGCTAGCTATAACGCTATTAGTCAATGTTATAAAAAACATAAATACTATTAGAAAATATAATTTTTTAATCATATGAATTCACCTTTTTTATTTTTAATATTAGTATTTGATAAAAGTGTTTTTTTATGTTTTTTAATATAAACTTTTTTATAATTAATATGTCTATAGAAAACTACCATATTATTCAATTTTCAAAGAACAAATTCTTTCAATTAGCTCTCTATATGTGGATTTGACGTAGAAAGTAATAAAAATATTCTTTGAAAACTAAATAGTGCAATATTTATAAAAAATATAATTAACCCAAAAGGTGGATTGTAAGTTTTGATTTATTACAAATTGTAATTTGAAAAGGAGATATTAAGTGAGAGTATATGAAAATAAAGAAGAATTAAAAAGTGAGATTAAGAAAACGTATGAAAAATATATTTTAGAATTTGATAGCATTCCTGAAGATTTTAAGGATAAAAGATGTGAAGAAGTAGACAGAACTCCTGCTGAAAACCTTGCCTATCAAATGGGGTGGACAACTTCAGTTTTAAAGTGGGAAAGTGATGAGAGAGCAGAAATAGAAGTCAAAATGCCAACTGAAAAGTTTAAATGGAACCAGTTAGGTGAATTGTATCAATGGTTTACAGATACATATGCCACTTATCTTTAAGAGAATTAAAAAATATGCTCGACAAAAATATTGAGGATATTTATAAAATGATAGATGGTATGACTGAAGAGGAATTATTTAAACCTCATAAAAGGAAGTGGGCTGATGAGGCTACCCAAACAGCAGTATGTGAAGTATATAAATTTATTCATGTAAATACAGTTGCACCGTTTGGGACTTTTAGGACTAAGATAAGAAAGTGGAAGAAAGTATCATTATAAATTTTGATTTTTAGGGGAGATTGAATGGGGAAAATATTAGGTTCTTGGAGTGGTATGCGTAAATATCTTGAACAAGAAATGCTTGCAGAATGTTTGTGTGGACGAGTCAGATATACCTGCACTTCATATGTTGGTATGGATGGATGCCATATTTTTGAAATTTATATCGACGATAAGTTGGTAAAGCAATTTTCTTGGGAAACCGTTAATACATATTTTATTAAAAATGGATACAAGAAAAACTCAAATCCTGTTGGTATCAGAGAATATTGGGATGAATTTTGGTTCCTTATGGATACTGTACCTATAGAATATAGAACTGAATACACTGATAATGAGTTCTGTGAAGCACTTGAAAACTATCGAAATCAGAGTATTAAAGATAGCATAACTTCCAAGAATCCGTTGGAAAGAATGTTTGCTATGTTAGATAGGCGGATTGGAAAAAGAATCCTTATTAATGAATATGGAGGTTGTAAAATGAAAATACTACTTTTTTTAGCTAAAGGATTTGAAACAATGGAATTTAGTGTATTTGTAGATGTTATGGGCTGGGCTAGAAATGATTATAATCATGATGTCTCAGTAGTAACTTGTGGATTTCAGAAACAAGTTATAAGTACATTTAATATTCCTGTAATAGTAGATAAAACAATTGATGAAATCAATGTTGATGATTATGATGCACTTGCTATTCCTGGTGGCTTTGAAGAATTTGGTTTTTATGAAGAAGCTTATGATGAGCGTTTTTTGAATTTGATAAGAGAATTTGATTTAAAAGGAAAAATTATTTCTACTATTTGTGTAGCTGCTTTACCTGTAGGTAAAAGTGGAGTATTAAAGAATCGTAAAGCTACTACATATCATTTAAGAGATGCATATAGGCAAAAACAGTTAAAAGAATTTGATGTTAATGTTGTAAATGAACCAATTGTAGTTGATAGAAATATTATTACTTCATATTGTCCAGAAACAGCTTCAGGTGTAGCGTTTAAACTTTTAGAAATGCTTACATCTAAGGGAGAAATGGAAATTGTTAAAGTTGCTATGGGATTTTAATAGGATATTAGCATAATCTGACTTTTAAAATCATGTATATTATATGAAAAAATATAAGAGGTATTGACGTAATGATTAATAAAAACTTGTTCTTTGAAAATTGAACAATATGATATTTAAAATATAAGTTATAATTGATTTATAATAGTAAACAATTGTGAAGAGATTGTTTGGAGATAATAAGGTAGGGAGGATTGAAATTGAAAATTGACAATAAAATATATCATGTAGCAAGTGTTATATTCAGCATACTTACAATTATTTCTGTATTTTTTGTAAATATTGATATTGCACTTATATTTTTGGGATTTTCTCAATTATTTAGTGGTTTAAGGGAAGTTAAATTATCACAAGGTATGGATTCAAAAGAAACTTGTAAGAGAAATAAGCGAGTGGGAATATTTTCCGTAATTGTAGGCTTATTTATTATAATCACTTATATTATTAAGCTTGTGTTTTAGAGTCACAATGTTTTGTTGCATATTTTTCTGAAATTATAAATTAATAAAAATAAATAGTATATTATAAAATTGCATTATTAAAAATAATTGAATTTGCGATTTTTTTTATTAGTCATATGCAGATTTGACTTAGTTATTATAAAAAGTGGTCTTTAAAAATTGAATAATTTGGTACAATTTATATAGATTGTTTATAAATAATTAGTTATACTAAGCAGAATTATAAAGGAGAAAAAATAATATGCTATTAACAGAATTAAGTAGATATATAAGTTTAATTTTACGGCATAAGCCAGAAGTGGTGGGAATTGCTTTAGATGAACATGGTTCGGCAAATGTGGAAGAGCTTATTAACGGTATTGCAAAAAACTATGAGTTTAATATGGATATTTTAGAGGAGATTGTAAAGACGGATAATAAACAGCGATATTTGTTTAATGATGATAAAACATTAATATGTGCAAATCAAGGTCATTCAATACCTGTATATGTTGAACTTGAACTTGAAAAGATTGCTCCTCCTGAATATTTATGGCATTGAACAGGTGAGAAATATGTTGATTCTATTGACAAGAACGGATTGATTTCCATATCAATTTATTCTAAATAATAAATGAGTAGTGTGGTATTTTTTATGCATAAAATGTAGATATTGCAAACTAATTAAGAAAATTTGAGCTTTGAAAATTGAATAGTACGGTATTTAAAATTATACAATAAAATAACAAAAATAATACAATTTCATATGTTTTATTTTTATTGTATAATTGAGTAAGAATCTAAAAAGAGTAGATTCAATAAATTAATTGGAGGGAGTTTATGGAAAATATTTTAAAGAATATGCTAAAATTAAGTGTTGATATTACATATGAAGACTACACTGTTTATCCAACAGTTAGTATTACAAAGGATGCTATTGCTAATTATTGTGTAAAAGAAAAGATTGATTATGAATTCCTAGAAAATAATGAAGATGACAATATGCAAGTGAAATTAGATGGCAAACTTTATGAGATACTACGTTTTAATGGTGGTAGAGGTGGTTATGGAATTAAGTGTAGACCAATTTAACATCAATAAAATTTAAAATATATTAATAAAAATACCATACTATTCAAAATTGAATATGTGGTATTTTTATATGCACAATTGTAAATGAATGGGAAGGAGTGATATATGATGGAATTTAAAGAAGTAAAAATCGAAATATATGTTCCAGAAGAATATATAATAAAATTACGTGATGAACTTAATAAAGTTAATGTATGTAAGATTGGAGATTATGATAATGTTATTTCAATAACAAATGTTAGAGGTTATTGGAGACCTTTAGAAGGTTCAAATCCCTTCAATGGTGAAGTGGGGAAGATATGTGAAGGTACTGAATGTAAGATGGAGATAAGATGTAAAAGAGAATATGCTAAGAATGCAATTAAGATTATCAGAGAAATTCATCCTTATGAAGAACCATTAATAAATATTGTTCCAATTGTAAATGAATTATTTGAATAGAAAGTTAAATAATTTGCAGTTTTCTTAAATTATAAACCAATAGAATTAAATAACAAATTGTAAAATCGTATCATTCAGATGATTGAATATGCAATTTTTTTACTGTGAAATTCTTAGATTTTATGTAGCAAGCAATAAAGGTGCTTTGAAAAATTGAATAATTCAGCATTGGTATAATGTGATATAATTGGAATTGAAGTAATTGTTTTATAAGGAGGATATGGTGAAGGTAATAGTAGCATTAATTCCATTGATTATTTTTGGAATTCCAGCATTAATATTATGGGGCTTAGGAATTTATGCTTTGGTCTTATTAATTAAGGCTCTTAAAATTTATATAAAAAAGAATTCTTAATTTCTATACATAATTAATACAAGCACTAATTTAAGAAATATTTTAAGATACTGCACTATTCAATAAATGAATTTGCGGTATTTTTTATATTTAAAATACTACGGAATTCTTATACAGGATTAAGGGATTATGAAATCAGAAAAGCAATAAAATTTCATGGAGCAGTATATTTATAAACAGGAGATTTTACGATTATTAAAAGAAATATATTTGTAAATTTAAGTTTAGATATTCAAATATATTAAAAATTAAAAGAACTAAATAACTAATGTACTATTATTTTTAGGAATATAAATTCTTACGAATTTGCTTATTTATTGGGGCTTAAGGGGAACTATATAATATAATTAACAGGTATATACCACTTAGCGAAGAATGAGCTTAGTGGTATAGATCTCCTATGAACGAATGTGAATAGGAGTTTCCTTTAAAATAGTATGATATCCACATTATCTAAAAAATAAATATTTTATTTATTCCTTTTTGCTAAAATATGATCAAAATCAGCTCTAAAAGCAGAAATTAATAATTTTCCAATAGGGTCTTTTGGATTATTATAATCATCAAAAATTTGGCTGGATTCTGTAACCGAAGTCCACTCAGCAACAGTATCTAAAGCCTTTTTTAAAAATTTAAAATCATCTCTTACATCTATATAATTGTCTTTATCTATTCCATATATCCAATATTCTTCAGGAAGTTCACTGATAACTACAAGTTTTTCTATAACAGTTTTTGAAGGATTCCTTTTACCATTTTCTATTAAACTATAATAACTTTCACTGATATCTAGACTATCAGCCATTTCTTTCTTTGTTTAAATGAAGTTTAATTCTATACTCTTCCAATCGTTTATTAAACATATTTATTCCTCCTATGTATAACTATAAGATACATGTACGAAAATGTAAATTAAAAATAGAAAAAGATGGAAATGATATTTACAACACCCACATAATGCGTAGAAGTAGAAATCTAAATTATATATAGGTTATACACGTATCTTACTCATAGAAATAATAGTCTGAGGTAACTTTTCTTAAATGAAATTAATATAAAAACGCTTTACAAACAAATGGTATTAATTTACAATTTAATAAAAGGGAATAGTAAATAAAATAGAAAGTATGAGAGAGGAATCATTATTGAAGAAAAGCGAGATAGAGTTTAATAAAGTCCATAATGATTTTAAATATAACATACAAAATAAATCTATAAATTATATTCGCAAAGAAAAATTTCGAAATCGAAAAGAAAGTTTTCGTAAACAAAAAGAAAGTTTGGAAGTAAGCAGATGCAATAGAAGTAACTAATTTAAAGCGGATTGATTATGTTTAAAGGAGGTATTGAGATTGAACTTTTATATATTTAGACATTATGTTCTTATATGTAGCAGAATGAATATAATTCCAAACTTTGATGGACTAATGCATTTTAAAAAATTCCATGATTGGGAGAGGAAAAATTATGGTTGAAGAAAGATGGTTTAAGCTTAGAACCAATATGTTTAATGATCCTAAGATGAAGATAATTGCAGATCATGACGAAGGGGATTTTATAGAAGGCATATGGTTTAGAATTTTATGCTTAGCAGGAATAGTAAATGATGGTGGTTATCTATATATTAATGAAAGATATTCCATATACACTTAAAACCCTTGCTATAGAATTTAATAAGCCTTATGAAAAGGTTAAACTTTCTATGAAGGTATTAATAAAGCTTCAAATGATTGAATTAACTGAAGATAAATTTTATGTGGTAAAGAATTGGACAAAGTATCAGAATGTTGATGCACTTGAAAAGCAGAGAATAGAAACCAATAGAAGAGTAGCAAAACATAGAGCTAAAAAGAAGCTTGAAGAAGAGAAAAAGAAAAATCTAAAGAATCAAAATGATTAAGTAGAGACTATAAATGAGCATAAAGAGGAATATGTAGAAGAAGATAATATTAAAGGTGACATTGAAATTTTAAAAGATAACATTTTAAGTAATGATGATGTAACAACATGTAATGTTACAGTACCAGCAAGTAATGTTACTGTAACAGATAAGATAAAGAATAAGACACAGAACAAGAATAAGAAAAAGAGTGATGGTGATAAGATTAGCGATAAAAAGTTAAATGATGAATTAAGTGAAAATTGCATAAAGCTTACTAAGTATTATGAGGGCATAACAGGAAAAATAGGAACACTTGATTATGGAAAACTTCGCCTTGCTATATGTATGCATGGTGTAGATAATGTAAAAAATGCTATTGATAAATCTATAGAAGTGGCGAAGTATGATTTTAATTATATAAATGGAATACTTAAAAATTGGAGAAGGGAAGGGTATCCAAACTTAAACCTAAAAGAAGGAGGTCATAAGAGTGGAGGAAAGTTCAATAGAAAAGGTAATGGACAGAATAAGAATGAATTTGCAGGATTCAAGCCTAAGAAACCAAGAGTCCTTACATAAGAAGAACGAAAAAAGACAGAAACTATTCTCATATAAATGTTGTAAGTGTAAGGATACTGGATGGATTCTTATACCACAGGAAAAAATGCAGCCAGTTGCAATAACTTGTGACTGTCAGAAAGTTCAAAAGAACAAGAGGGAATGGAAGTTATGTGGAATAAACCCAGAGATGGTTGGGTATAAGTTTTCTAACTTTGAAGTCTGGAATGAAACTTCAAAGTTAGTTAAAGATACAGCTAGTACATATTTTAATGACTTTGAACAAATCAGAAATAGCAGAAGAAATAGCATTTTATTATGTGGATAGGTTGGTAGTGGAAAATCACATTTAAGCATTGCACTTGCATTAAATCTATTAAATGCAAAGATAAGAACAGTTTATATGCTTTATAGAGATGTTATTACTAAAATAAAGCAAAATGTAATTGATGAGAAAAAGTATGCATCTATGATATTAAAATATCAGGTTTGTGAGGTACTTCTTATTGATGATTTGTTTAAAGGGAGACTTAATGAAAGTGATGTAAATATAATGTTTGAGATAATAAATTATAGATATCTAAACTTTCTTCCTATTATTGTGAGCAGTGAATTTACAATTGAAAAAATGCTGGAATTTGATGAAGGAATAGGATCTCGTATATATGAAATGAGTAAGGATTATGTTGTAGAAATAAAAAATGATATTAGAAATAATTATAGATCGAAGTAATGGAGGGTATTTATGGGTAATTCAGGAATTGTAAGATATTTAGATCCATTAGGCAGAATTGTAATACCAAAGGAGATTAGAGATTTACTTTGCTTTGGAAAGGATGATCCTATAGAAATTATTAAAATTAATAATACAGTTATTTTGAGAAAATATAAAGAAGGATGCATATTTTGTGGAAATGAGAAGGAGGTTGTTAAGTTTGAAGGGGAAGGTGTTTGTTTGAAGTGTAGGAGGAAGCTTGGGAAAAGTTGAAACAAGTAATTGATATTAAATAGTTTAATATAGAAGATTAATATTGGTGGACTCAGAAATGAGTCCATTTTTGTTATAAATATAATATTCTATGATTAAGATTAAAAAAGAGGTGCGTGGAAATTATTTGAAGTTAAATTTATGCCCAAAATAAATAATTTAAAAATTAAGAATATGAAAAGTTATATAGTAATACTATATAAATCCAAAAAAAAATGCAAAAAACGACAAATTAACTTGAAATGTGTAACAAAAACAATATAATAATTATGTGCAAGTAACATGTATGTATTAATAATTATTATGATTTAACTATTAATTTACATTCATGTATATACATAGTAAAGGAGATTTAAGGGATGAAACGAAAAATATCAACTACACTTGCAGTAACTTTGATTGCAAGTCAGATGCAAAACGTTGCTTTTGCAAAAGATATTAATAACATTAAAGAAACTAATGTTATTAAAGAAGATGTATCACAGACAACTGAAAAAAGTGATAATGATATTTTAACAGAATCACCAAAAGATGAAGTGGCTGAAAATGTAGATACTAGTAATGGTGTCGAAACTACAGATAAGGATGGAACTTCTAATGATGGAGTAACTACCGAAGGTGATGATACTACTAATGACGGAGAAGTTACAAATGGGGATGGAACTTCTAGCGATGAAGTAGATAGAGAAGAAGATAACATTGGTAATGGTGAAGGAGCTACAGAAGGTGGAGAAACTATAGGTGATATAGATACTTCTAAAGGTGAAGAAACTGTAGAAGGTGATAACACTAGTAATGGTGGAGAAACTACAGAAAATGGAGATATTACTAATGATGAGATAACAGCAGAGGGTGATGATGGTGTTGATGCAGGTGAAATAACTGAAGATGCGGATAATTATGAAGCAAAAGGTAAACTAGAGCTAGATTTAAACTTTTCTCTTCCTATAAAGTTCACAACATCTGATCAAACAAAAATAACAGTAAAATTAAAAGGTATAGGTGAAGATGAAGTTGAGGTTAACCTAGGTTCAGATACTGTTAAGGCTGGGAAGAGAGAATCCCAAGGCATAAATTATGAATTAGAAGCTCTAGATTATAAAAGAAAGAAAATAGAAGATTCAGCTACAGAGTTAGAATTTTACCATTTAACTTTTGATAAACTTCCATTAGGAACATACTTACTTGAGATATCGGGAGCCGGATATGAAACTGTATCGGTAGATAATATAGAAATACAGGATTCTTCTAAGAGAGTTTTAATTGGAACAAGCGATAAAGAAATAGTTATAGATGATGAAACGAAAGTATATTATCCAGGAGTTTTTCTAGCAGGAAATGTTGATGGAAGTGACCTGGTGAATGATACAGATTATAATATCTTAAAAAATAAAATTAAAAATAAGTCAAAAAATAGTATAAAAAATTACATACTGAATAAGATGAAAATTGATGTATCAGATAGTGATTATGATTTAAATAGAGATGGAGAAGTTGATATAACTGATTTAACTTATGTTCATCAAAATATGAATAAAGTAAAACAAGAACCAGTAATACTAGATACAGATCTTATTGTGAACCCAGAAAATGCAAAAGTAGAAGTTGCTGGTGCAGAAGTAGAAGGTAATATAAAGGATATATTAAAAAATAATGGTGCTGGAGTTTCACTGAAATCTAAGGGAGAAGAAATAAGTGAAGAGAATCCTATATTATTATCAATGAATTTAGGAGATTCAAAAAGATCAGAGACTTATGTTGAAAAGTTAGTTATAGAGGCTCCAAGTAAAAATGCACCAAGTACAGGAAGCATAATTATACCTAAGTGGGATGGAACAAATTTAGAATTCAAATTTAAGAATTCAAAGGCGACAAGATCAACAAGAAAAACTTCTGATGGTAATGTAGATGTTATAGAAATAGATTTAAAGGGTCAAGTTGCTGTGAGTGAAATAACTATAAAAGTTACTGGTGGTAGAGGAAATAAGAATTTAACGGAAATATCAAAAGTTGAGTTTTTAAATAACGTTTATACAGAAATACCAAAGCCTAAGATGAATGTACCAATAATAAATAATTTTACAAGTACAACGCAAGTAGGTCAGGAGTCCATGACACTAGGTTGGGAGCATGTGCCAAATGTAACTGGATATGAAATTAAAGTTGAAAAGCTTGATAACGACGGTAAAAAAGTAGTAAGTACAAGCACATATAAAACAAGTAAAAATACTTTAAGAATAGAAAAAGTAGACGGATATGCTATTTATAGAGTTAGTATACAATCAACATCTGGAGATTGGAAAAGTGGATACAAGGATGAACAGGAAGATTATAGTGCAAGCTCAACTGGAGATACTAATTTAACAAATAATGAAAATGATAAAGATGGAAAGCCAGATAATGTAGATGCAAACTATAATCCACAAGGATGGAACTCTGTAACCGGAGAATTAAGTAGTAATGAAGATGGGGAAAATGGAAGCAAGTTTGGAGCAGACTCTATAGTAGAGCTTCAAGTTATACCAGAAACAGCTCCAGAAGGACCAGAAGGTATAAAAATTCAAGGTGGTTATAAATCTCTTAATGTTAGCTGGGCTTCTCACAAAAAAGCTAAAGATTATGATTTATATTATAGAGAAATTGGAACTAAGGAATGGATAAAAGCAAATGATCCAAATAAAGACTATAAAGATAGTGACATAACTAATGAGATACCAGATGGAGTAGCAAATTTAGAACCAAGTGAAAAGAAGGATAAAGATGAATTAATAAGAGCTACGAATTATACTATAAGTGGTTTAAAAGACACAACTACTTATGAAATAATGATGACAGCAACTAATCATCATGGGACTGGTGGTTTATCTAACAGTTATCTAGGTTCTACTACTAGCTTAGTACCTCCAATAACTACTAACTATAATCTTATCAATTCATTAAATGGAGAAAATGAATTAACTAATCATATAGAAAAGATTGAATTTCCAAGTGGTAAATCTGATGATGAAGACAGCGTTGTTGATAATGATTATTCTACTGCATGGACATTAGATGATTGGGATTCATCTAACTATAGTAAGAGAGGTCCTATAATTACATTTGATCAAGAGTATACACTTGATACAATAAATTTAATAACTAGATTAGATATAAATTCCCAGCCGTATTTAGCTAATATTGGGATATGGAATGAAGAAACAAAAGCATGGGAATACAAAACAGCAAAAGTGAATCTAAACAATAGAGTTGCGACTTTAAAATTAGATGAGCCTATAACAGCAAAAAAAGTACAAGTTAATATATCTGTATATGCAGGTGTAGGTTCTGGTAAAGTAAGTGTATCAGAAATTAAATTCTATAAATATGATAGTTTAGAAAAGGATGTAGATAATTTATTTGCAGATGATTTAAAATTATCCATAAAAGATGATGTTACTCAAGAGATGATAGATGAACTTACAAAAAGAGCTAAGACTATAGATCCAGTAAATATGGAATATCATTCTAACCAAAAAGAGATTCTAGAAGACTTACAAAGAGCACAAGATTTACTTGATGATGTTAAGTTAAGTGGTAGAATTTTAAAACTTGATGCTGGAATAATTAATCAAGGGCAAACAATAGGTCAAAGCAATAACTGGCAAGCATTAGGAGTTGCTGTAAAACCAGGAGATAAAGTAACAATTTATATTGGTTCAGAGAGAAAAGATACAAAATTTAATCTTGCAATAACTCAGCACTATGGTGAATCTGGAACTTACATTACTAATTGGAATCAAAAATTAACAGTTGGTAAGAATGAAATAACAATTCCAACTTCATCTTTCAATATTAATTATGAAAAAGGTGGAAATCTATATATAAACTACGATTCTAATTTTAAAGACACAGAACATGCACAAGTACGTGTAAGTGGGGGTACAAGAGTACCACATTTAAATGTGAATAATATGATAGATGATACGACAAAAGAAGCTGAAGTAAAGCAAGCTATAAGAACTTATATTAGAGAATTAAAATCTTATGTAAGTACCTTACCAAATAGATATCCTGAATCTGCAACAGCACAAGATAATGCAAATAATATTTATACCTATGATCCAGAAACTTCTATTTTGAATAGTACTGAAATAGAAGGCGAAAGAATAATGCTTTCACTTCCAGCAGATCAAATACTTAAAGGAATAGAAACTGGGTTATCTGGAAATGAAGAGGCTGAGGTAAATAGAGTTTATGATACATTACTTGCTTGGGAACAATTAATGAAAGTTTCTTATGCACAACAAGGTTTACTTGAAAAAGCAATAGACTTAGATGGTGATGGTAAAATAAGCGGCACTGAAAATCAATACTTTAATGCTAATAGAGCACCTAGAAACCGTATTAATATTAAGTATCAAAGAATGTTTACAGGAGCATTTATGTATGCTTCAGGACACCATGTTGGTATAGGATATGGATCTACTCCTTCTATGATGCAAGGTGTACCATTTAAATTTGATGTTAATGGAAATTTAGTGAATAAAGATGAAGGAAGTTTACTTGGATGGGGTATAAATCATGAAATTGGTCATGTTCATGATAGACCAGGATTGACTTATGCAGAAACTACTAATAACGTATTAGCTCTTATAAGCCAAACATTTGATGATATAGATGCATCTAGACTAGAGTTATCAGATGGTTATAAGAAGGTATATGATAAAGTAACATCAGGAAGTGTAGGTCTTGCAAGTGATGGATTAACTAGACTTGGAATGTTCTGGCAATTACATTTAGCATATGATAATGATTATACTTACACAATGTTAGATAAGAATACTGATAATGATTTAAGTAATGATACATTCTATGCTAAATTATATAGAGAAACTAGAAATAAGGGAACAGCTTCTAATGAATCTGGTCAAGATTCTACAGCTCAAACATTTATAATGAGATCATCAGATGCTGTAGGTAAAGACTTAAGACCGTTCTTTGAAAAGTGGGGATTAGTTGCGAGTCAAAAGACTAATGAATACTTAGATAGTAAAGATTATCCAGTTGAAGATAAAGCAATTTACTACTTAAATGATGAAGCAAGAAGAAAAAGATTAGCTGCTATGGAAAATAATAATATGAGTGCAATTACTATGGCAAAAGATACTAAAGTAAATGGAGCTTTTGGAACTGATAAAAATGGAGTTCAAATAGCTGAAAAAACTTACTTAAATCAAAAAGAAGTTCCATTAAATTTAAGTGTAAACAAGGATGCAGATAAGATACTTGGATATGAAATAATAAGAAAAGAAGCAACATCAACAGGAAGCAAAGATGTTCCAGTTGGGTTTGTTGAAAGAGATAAAGAAGGCAAAAATGGAGAAACTAAATTTACAGATGTTATAGATTCAGTAAATAATAGAGCTTTTGAATACAAAGTTAGAGCATATGATTATGACTTAAATGTAACATCGGAAACTGTAATTGGAAATGTAAAAGTAAATCATGATGGAAGCATAGCTAAGAACAATTGGATATTTGATACAAATACAAGAAGTGATAATGATGCTTCAGATGAGAATACTGGACATGGCCAAGTTCAAGGCGGAGAAATTAATAAAATAAAAGATAATGATGTATCAACAGTATATAATGCATCAAAGGCAACTGATCAAAATGGGGGAGTAGCAAGTGGAGACCCATATGTAACAGTTGATATGGGAAGTACTAAGTCTGTTGTAGGACTTAAATATACTCCAGGACCAGTTCAAGAGAAGAAGTTCTCTCTAATGAATTTCTTTAAGAGAAATACAGAGATTACATATTCACCAATAAGTAAATATGAAGTTTATGTAAGTAAAGATGGAAATTCATGGACTAAGGTTCATTCAGGAACTTTTGATACTACTAAAGAAAATACAATTTACTTTAATGAAGCTGGAAATAATAATAATACTCAACTATGGGCATATGATGCACAATATGTAAAATTAGTTGCTAAGGGATCTGAAACTATTTCTATAGGAGAATTAGATATATTAGGACCTACAGGTGATAATATAGAAATAGGAATAGATAATAATGACAAAGTTTATATAAATGGTGTTGGTAGATTAAATACAGAATATACGTATGCACCAGGTAAATCAATACCATCTGGTTCAATAATAATAACTGGTGAATATAAAGGAGATCCAGCATTTAATGTTCCTCTAGTAATAAATGAAAATGATAAAAATTTTGCACTGGAATCTCAAGCTATATTATTGGCTAAGTTACCAGAAAATGCACAACTTGGTGAAGTTGCAGAAGGTAACTGGATATATTGGATTACTCCAGAACAAGAAAATAAGATAATAAATGGAGAAAACAATATAGAAGGAAAAGCTATAAAAGCTGAATTATATAGATACAATAAATTAGATGGATCAGGTAATCCTGTTGGTCAAAGGTTAGTAAGTGATACTTTCTTACTTGATTTACCAGGGGTAGATAGCTTACCATCAATAGATTTAAATGCTGGAAAGACAAGAGCCGTATCTATGTCATATGATAAAGTAGTAGAGATAAATAATGATATTATGAAAAAAGCATACGAGAATAGATAATAATTTTAAAAAGAGACTATCTCTTTTGAGATAGTCTTTTATTAAGATGAGAAAGGAAAAAAACAGATGAAAAAGATTAAGCTGTCAGCAAAAACTGCATTAGTATCAGGTCTAGTAGCAGCATCAACAGCTGGGATTGTTTATGCAACACCTGAAATTCTTGAGAGTATAAATTCTGATACAACGGACAATTTAAAATTAGTAGTAGAAAAAGTAGATAATGATACTGCTAGGGTATCTATAGATAATATAAAAGAGATACCAAGATCACTTCAATTTAGTATAAAGCTAGATGGAGCAGAATTAAAAGATGGAGAAAATAGTATACATGATTTAGTTTCAAAAGAAATAGAAACTATAGTAAATAATAATGAAGATCAAAGTAATTCTAATGAAATATTAACAGATTATACATATGATAAAGATAAAAATACCATTGATGTTTTAATAACAGCTGATAATTCAATTCCTAAGAATGCCGATAAAGTAGATGTATTTGATATAGATCTAAAATCTAAATCAAAAGGTATATTTAATTTAGATTTAGGTGAAATGGTAGAAGGTATTTTAAGCAAAAATAAAGTTGCAAGTAAATACACAATAACTCCAAATGATGATGTAGAGTATAAGTATGTAAGTGATGCTAATAAAGAATATGTTAGTAAGAAGGTAGATTATTCTAAAGAAGAAATATCTATGAACTCTAATCCAACTATAAGCTCAGATGGTAGATCTATTCAGCTTATTGAGGGAGAAAAGATTCAGTTAACAGCTGAAAACTTAGGAATAACAATGAATGATGATGAGGATAAAGATGAGGCTTTATCGTTAGAAGTTAAGTATGAAGGCAATGTTATAACAGAATTTTCACAAACTATACCAGGAGTATATAATTTAGAAGCTATAGCAAAAGATAGTTATGGTGAAACATCTGAAGAATTAATAATACAGGTAGGTGTAATTGAAGAAAAAATTACGACAGAACCAATTATAACTAGAGGTGATAAAGAATTAGAAGATATTACTTTAAATGCAGGAGATATTTTCAATCCAATGGAAGATGTCAAAGCAAAAGATGGTAAAGGTAATGAAGTTAAAGTTAATCTTTCAGTAGATAAAGAGCTTAATTTAGATCCAGAGACAACTACTGAATATAAATTAACGTATAGTGCTATAGATAAATTTGAAAATAAAGCTGAAAAAACAATAACTTTAACTGTAAATTCAAATAAAGCACCAGTTATTTTAGGTGTTAAAGACCATAACTTAATGGTTGGTGATAGCTTTGATCCAAGAGAAGGTGTCACAGTAACAGATGAAGATGAAAATATAGAATTACAGATTGACAGTAATGTAAGTGTTAATATTCCAGGAGAATATAAAGTTTCATATACTGCAACTGATAGCAAAGGTAAAACTGCTAGAGCACAAAGCAAAGTAGTTGTAAATTCAAATGAAACTGGAGTAAATAATCCTCCAGAAATATATGCAACTGATAAGACTATAAAACTAGGAACAACCTTCAATCCATTAGATGGTGTAACTGCATCTGACAAGGAAGATGGACCTATAACAAATATAAAAGTTATTGAAAATACTGTAAAAGTAAATGAAGAGGGTCAATATAAAGTTACATATAGTGTTGAAGATAGCACTGGCGCAATAACAACAAAAACAATAACTGTAACAGTTAAAGGAGAGCTAAATTTAGTTGAAAGTATAACTATAAACAATAAGTTCTCTAAAATGTATTTAGAAAATGAAAAGACAGTAACTGTATCTATTAATGGAGATGCAGATGTGAAAGATGTAAATTGGTCAACAAGTAATTCAAATGTGGCTGAAATAGAGGTTATTGGAAATAGTGCTAAAATTATTGCTAGGTCAGAAGGCAAAGCAACAATAACAGCATCAACTAAAGATGGAAGCAATAAATCAGATAGTTTTACAATAAATGTGGTTGATTTCCAAAATGATAGTGAAATGCCTTCATATATTAAAGATATAGTAGATACTAATATCTTATTACCTATAGTAGGAAGTACTGATGGATCAAAAAATTCTCCAGTAGAATTTGAAATGAGAAATATAACTGTAGATAAATTAGATGAATTCTTAAAGAGTATAAATAATTTAAACCCAGTTATAAAAGATATATATTCTAAGGGAGACTTTACAGTTTATAAATTAAAGCTTACTCAAGAAGTTGGATTATTAGATAAGTTAAGAAATATAAGAGCTATTGGATTATTTAATAGCAATAGCAATGTAGATATATACATGGAAATAAAGGTGAATAATTACTTAAGTAATGCAAGTCAATTGAAAGCTAGATTAAATGAGCTAAAATCAGATAATAATTCAAGTAATAATAGTGGTAACAATGGAAACAGTAGTGGAAATAATGGAAGCTCAAGCGGTGGAAATGGAAGCAGTAGTGGAAATAGTGGAAGCTCAAATAGTGGTAACGGAAATAGTAGTGGAAATAATGGAAGTTCAAGCGGTGACAATGGAAGTAGTAGTGGAAACGGTGGAAGCTCAAGTAGTGGAAATGGAAGTATTGCTGGAAATGATGAAAACTCAAATAGCGGAAATATAAGCAATGGTGGAAATAATGAAAGCTTAAGTGGTGGCAATGGCTCAGGTACTAACAATGGAAGTGCAAGCTTTAATAATAATACAGGAGCAGTAGAAAATACACAAATAACTGAGAATTCAAAAGACTCTGATGATGAAGCAGTAGTAGATAATTCAGAATCTGAAAATTCAGAAGCAGCAGATGATTCAAAAGCATCTAAAGATAAAGGAACAAGCGAAAAATTAGAAGTAAGTGAAAATTCAGAAAAAGTAAATAAAAATAATACAATTGCTACAGTATTAGGTTATAGTGCTGTAATAGGTGCAGCTGCAATTTCAGGTATATTATTCTTTAAGAATAAAAAATAATTCTTAAAGAAAAGATAAAATACTAGGGATAATACGGCAATGTATTGCTTATATTTTTAGGAGATGTAGTAGATTTACGTAAAATAAATCTACTACATTCTTTTTATTTTTTAGAAAATTAGAAAGTTATATTGTTAAACAATCTGCCGATAATTAATAGAATATGGATACTATGATGGAAAAGAAAATAATGGTAAAATATAAGTATAGTGATTTTACAAATAAATATAGGAATAAAGCAACAAAAGATGCGAGGGCATATTGATGAGCCAGTAAGTAAGGTTTTAAATGTGAAAATCAGTTATTCAACAACTTAAAAATAAATATAAAGTAATATTACATGAGGGAAGAATAAAATTCATTATGGAGGAATTATATAATGACGCAGAATTTAACAGAGGAATTACAAGTACAGCTAGAAGGAATGCAGATTTTTAAATCATATGAGAATAAAATTAATTCAATAAAGCAAGAGGTGAATGACTTAAAGAAAGGGATTGCAATATTAGAGAAGGAATGTAAAAAAGAAGATAGAGATGTGGAAGATCTAGAGAAAGGTGGATTACAAGCATTTTATCTTAAGATTCGAGGAAAGTATGAAATCACCATGGATAAAGAAGTTTTAGAAGCAGCAGCAGCTAAAGTTAAGTTGCAAAATAAACAATTTGAATTAGAAGATGCAGAAAGAAGGCTTCAAAAATTACAAAAAGAACAACATAAATATATATCTTGTGAAGATCAGTATAAAAAGTTATATCAAATCAAACTAGAGGAATTACTTTCTGGAGAAAACCAAGATAAGGTTACAATTTTAAAATATAAGACTCAAATAAGCAATTCAGAACATAATATAAAAGAATTGAAAGAAGCAATTGATGCAGGAAAAAGAGTTTTAAGTGAATTAGGAGGCGTAGAAGACAGCTTAAATAGTGCAAGCGGCTGGGGAACATGGGATATTCTAGGCGGAGGTTTCATGTCAGATATGATAAAACATTCCCATCTAGACGATGCAAAAAATAGATTAAATAATGTTCAAAGTTTGATGAGAAATTTCAGGACTGAGCTAGCTGATGTTAATATGAGCTTGGATATTCATATTGATACAGATGGATTCATAAAATTTGCTGACTTTTTCTTTGATGGATTATTTGCAGATATTAGTATGCAGAATCGCATTAGTAATTCACAAGAGAGTGTTGTATCTTCTAAATTAGAAGTAGAAAATGCAATAAGTCAATTGGAAAGCCTACTAATGAAGGAAGGCAATTTAATAAATAGCTATGAGAATCAAATTGCTGAAGTGGTAAATAATGCGAAAATGTGATGGGACTCAAGGGATTGTTGCACTAAATAATTAGAGTACAATTCCTTAAATATTGAATAAGGTTTAGAATAATGAATGGTGAGACGTATCATAATTAACACTCTTTCCATAGAATTGTATTTATTTCTTGGTAAATTTTTAAATGATAACTTTCATCATAGTTTATATTAAACTTAAGCATTGTGTTTTTAAATGCTTCTCTTTCAAATTTTTTAAAATCATATAATGTTTCATCTGCATCAAATAATATAACTTCATATTTCATAATATGTCCTCCAGAAGTTATATAAATAATTTAATTACTAAGTGATATAAGTTGCTTTTGCTTATAGCTTTCATCAGATTTTGCATTAAGTATAATACTTATTAAAAAATATTATTATAGTGATGAGAATCCCATTTAAAAAAGCTAAGTTCTTGTATGAATT
>OCAO01000328.1_pt1 | contig 21205 bp, 29 predicted proteins | sample 1477151 | NCBI WGS metagenome assembly OCAO01 (sample SAMEA2580298, study PRJEB22360) | human gut metagenome | biome: human gut; feature: human-associated habitat; material: faeces | place: Denmark | collected 2008/2010 | reverse complement strand
GTAAGCCTGCGATATCCGCCTGGATCCAATTGACGCCGTTCAGATAATGCCCATTGCGTACCCCCAAACATATCACGCCGCCCCACGCACTTACATTCGTTGCATAGGCTCTATCACTTCCTGATACATCTGCATTCTGAATCGCCATATTTCCTGTCATTTTGACACCGTTACGCCAATAGGTCTTACCAGGCAATACGTGGCCTGATTCAGCGCTAGCGTCTCCAGTCCATACTGTCCACGCATCTCCCTGGACACCAAGAACAGTATTTCCGGCACTTATTTTGAGAGAATTAAGTCCGATTGCATTAGCCATTTTGGATTGTTCTACGCCTAATAACGTATTCCCTTCAATGTATCCTGGTTTATTATTATAACGTATTTCTGCCCGCGTGACTCCATCGGTATTTGTAGAAATAAAAGCCTCATCTCCTACAATTACTTTAGTAGCGTTACCTGTAGCATGATTTACCGTCGATCCAGCTGTTAGATTAGGCATCGTTCCAGTGCCGGGTTCTCCATCTGTATCATGTGTAATGGCCGTATAATTTTCTAACACATGCTGCCTGCAAGCGGTAAGTTCATCACTATCCGCGTTCCCGCCACCACCCAACATTGGTATTACTTTTCCCATTGTCTCACGCTCCTTCTGTCAAAATCTGAAAATCTACTGCCGGCTTCTTATATGCCTTAAAGGTTATTTTCCCATCTGCCACCCCATCCGGATTACACATCAGGTACCCTGCCGCCTTATTCCAGGCTTTCACCTGTTCTAATGTGGCGTTCGCCGGAACGTAAACTCCAATCACCTTGATATCATCAGCCACGGTGATCCCCGCAGCGTCTACTGTCTGAGTGAACGGGTAAGAACCGCTCCAGCCCGCGGCCGTAAGCTTTAATATCCGGCGGTTTCCCAGTTTATTCACGGCTTCATTTGTTGCATTTATGTCGTTGGCTCCAAACAGATCACCTTCCTGGGTATACACCGTCTCATCCGCAATTCCCGATGTTCCATCTGCATTTGCCGTAATCCGGTACTTTCGGGCTCCGTCGAATAATGCATCTTTGTAATTCGTCTTTAACTTCACTAAATAACGCCTCCATTCAATGTAAACGCCAGTATCTTCCGACCATTCAGTCTACTTTGTATATTACTGTAGATAAGTCTGCACGCCTCTTCAATTCGGTTGAGTTCCTGCCAGTCGATAAATGGCTGATTGTCATAAAACGTCTTCTGATTTCCTACTGCAAATGGATATGTTCCAGCACAAATACGCCCCACATTGGTTTCAAACCGGTTGATCTCATCTGCATAGAAACTATAATCCTCATATGTTTTATCCGCTCCCATATCTTCCAGCGAAAATTCTGGCCAGAGAATAACCGCCTGAGCACGAATCTCATTTAAGTTCCCCTTTATGCGGTTATAATCTTCAACATTGAAAAAATCACTTTCCTGCCAGTCTGTCTTGGGTGTCTGCCACATAGCCAATTTCCCTCCTTGCTTTTATCGTTCCGCTTAGCGCACCATTAAATTTTAGCGTATGGTCATACACCCGCAGGAGCAGGCCCGGCACATATTTATTTTCCAGGAATGCTATGTCGTTGGCGTCAATCCTCGGTTCCCCGCGGTAATGAAGGTCATACTCCCGGTCTGCACGCATGTAGTCTCCGACCCAGTCCGCCAGATCAGCCGCATGAACGACATCGGACACCAGCGGGTTCTCCCACTGTTCCAATCTCCCGGTTGGATTCAACCGCCGGCTGACTCTGGCCTGTGTAACGATATATTCCCGGCCTGTTATCAATACTTCACATGCCCCTGTAACGCCTGTCAGTTCTACGGTAGCATAATAATTGCTGCTGTCCACAATCACCGCCGTCTGGCCTGCCTGAGGCTCTGTAATCGTACAAGACAGGTCATAAGACGGGGCTGAAAAATAGATCGTATACCGGTTATCCGCGGCGCTCACGGTAACGGTCTCTTTCGCCAGTTCCTTCGCCTCAACTCCCTGGCTGTAGAAGGTCCGGACCACCTGCAGTTCCCCGACTTTGGGAAGCTGTGTCCCCTTTGGCGTCTTCGTAAGTTCGTGGCCGTATTCCAGCATATAATCCGTACTGTCCCCGAAAATAATGTTATTCAGTATCACCCGGTTATACGGACAGCCTTTCGTGAATTCCAGAACCAGCCGGTCAAACTCCGGAAACTCGTGACTGATAACTGTCATGGCTGTCAGCCCGGATACCATATAATCTTCCCGCGGCTCCCCGGCTAGGCTGGCGTGGAAAATTACCGTGTCCGGATTGTTCCGGCCAAACTCCAAAGTCAGTCCGAAGCATTTATACCGCGCTTCCAGGCTGATTTCTACGGCAGGATTAACCGCAAACGTCCCGTCAGCGCTAGCCGCAGCCTCCGAGATATAACCGGTGTTTAGATATGCTTTCCCTGTCTCCTGACGCGGAAGGAAGTACTGTGTCGGCTGCACATCTGTATAATCTCTGGCTGTCATGGCGTAAGATTGTTTGGCCTTCTTATCCAGAACCGCTCCGGCATGGCTGAAATACGCCTCATTGTCAGATGCTGCCTCCATGTCCGGTACAAAACTCGATTTCATAAAGATATTTCCGCTCCGGTCCTGATAAAGGATACAGCGCCCGGCATTAGCAATTAATTGCAGCGCTTCCTTATGGGATACCACCGGCATCGGATTGCATACCGACACGTCCTTTAAATAGTTGTCCAGCCAATATGTCCGGCTGTCCACGCCGGCGTCCTTCAGCACATCAACGGCCAGATCATACAGGCTGATTCCTTCCGGATGATACCGGCCCCGGTAATACGTCCCGTCCAGATCCTCAAACCGGTCCGTCGCCGAAAAGCTCATTTCTTCATCATCTGCTGACCATTCCCTGAGATACACCGTTGCACCCGGCAGCCACTCCACCGTCCCGTTATCCAGTTCCTGGCCGTACAGAACCTTGACCTCCTGCCCGGTTTCCAGGAAATTAACTGTACTCTCCTCATTCTCCACGTCGTACGCACGGTCTTTGTTATCAATTGTCATATCAAAATCCAGCGCCGGCAGTTCTTCCATGACCGGGCTGATATGCTCTTTCTTTGTGGCTGAAAGGATTTTCCGGTTATCAAAATAGATTCCGATTCCCATGGTCAGCTGGTGGATCCTGAATCTGCTCTGTCCATTGGCCATGGAAGCCGGCACAAACCGCAGGAATGTTGCTCCCTCAAAAATTTCTTCTGTCACAAAATGTTCCGTGGCATTCCCGGCAATCTCCACGGTCTTATTATCAGACTCAATCCGGAAATCTACTGGGTATGCCCGGCCAAACTCGACCGTCAGCCCCTTAATGTCATATCTGATGGGAAACTGTATCTCTATGGATCCCGGAAGCTCCTCCGACACAATTCCCTGATTGAGGACTACATCCTCCCTGGCCCGCGGCAGGAAATACATGCTGCCGTCCACCGCGGTATAATCCTGATCACAGGTGGCATACAGCTCCTGCACCTGGTAATTATCCAGGGGCCATTTCAGGTTGCTGTAATAGGTGTAATTTTCAGGGTGCGGCACGCAGGCAGATGCCTGGGCCTGCTGGTTGATTACGCCGATTGTCACCCGGATATAGGACCGGTTCCGCAGCTTCTCTTTCATGCTCCGCTTATATTCGCGGCTTACTGTCTGCATTAATCAATCACCCCGCAGTCAATCAGGTTTACTTTACAATTAATATACTTCGTCGGGAATCCGTTTTCGTCCACCTCGTAAGGCTCCGCGCTCCGGTCACTGGGATACATTTTGAGCGTCTTCCATTTGTTTGTGACCATATCCGGGAACTTTACCGTAACGTAGAAGTTGCTGAATTCCCGGAGCATTTCAGACCATGTCTCCGCGTCCAGTACTGGCCAGACAAGAGAGTCAAGCTTATTCTGATCGCGGCCTACTTTTTGGCCTACCACTTCACCGTTTGCATTACGGGACGACGTGACAATAGTCGATGCGATAAAATTAAGCCCTCTCTTCGGGGAAGGGAAGGGCTTGCCGTTTACGTATATTGTTGCCTGCCGCTCATCTAACAACTGTATCACCTCTCTTTCGGGCAGAAGAAAAGCACCCTGATCGCTCGGGGTGCTGTGTGCTACTCACTTATTAACTCGATATAATACGCTTTGATTGCTGGAACTTCATCTTTGGATCCGGTAATGACACGTTTCATAGTTTCCAGTCCGGTGAATTCTCCGTAGATTTTCAGGACATCGCCATCGAGGATTTTCATATTATCATCAACACGGTTATCATACATGAAATACTCATCATCAAAATAATATCCCGAACCGTTGTTGTCCGTCTGTACTCGATAATATTTGCCATCATCAAACAGGCCACCATCGATCACCTGCTGTACTTCCGCTGTTATAACAATCCTCTGTCCAACATAATCATCTGGCGTCCTTAACAGTTTCTTGTATCCGATCTCCTGGCACGATGACTTGAACTCATCTTCACTTTCAGTCTCTGCAACTGTAGTTTCCTCTTCAGTAGTTGTTTCCTCTGTTTCCGGCTGCGTTGTTGTTTCTTCTGCTGCGGTCGTCTCCTCTACAGTAGACGTCTCTTCTTCCGTCGTTGCTTCTGCTGTAGTTTTTTCTACTATTTGGCTTTCTTTTACAGAATCGCTATTTGTACTTGGCTTGACTGAAGCTGCAAATCCGAAAAAACCTACAATAAATGCAACCGCTGGTATCAAAAGATATTTTACACGCACCTCTTTTCGCATAAGCACGAAAATAAAATCAACTATAATCATAACGCAAAAGCTTAATATTCCCAGTACAATAAGCGCAAAAAAGAAATTATCCATACTCCGCCTCCCAAATTAATATAACTTAATTATATCAAATCTGGGAGGAATTGCAACAGCATCATTAAACAGTTTGCGGATTTCGGAAGTTAAATCCTTTACGGCTTTGTACTTTATCGGTCTGCTTGACTATAGTTCTGCCGTCCATATCGACATGTGTTTCGATAGTAATCGGTTCGCTATTTCCACTGTAAGAAGCCATAACGACGCTCATTCCTTCAATCACAGCTTCTTTGATTCCCTGTGTTATCTGATCATTATTCGCTACAGCGGTGCGCCCATTAGCAAATTTTCCAACAAGTTCACCGTGGTTCGCCATAAATAGCCCATCTTCAGGGAAGCCACCTGTTGCAAACTGTGGAATATGTGGAATGGTAAACAACTGGACGCTAAAAGCAGGAATTATCTCTTCTCCAAGTATTTCAAGTCCGTCAAAGCTGAAATTAAGCTTATCATTTAACCAGTCAATCAATCTGTTAAGTTGATCAACAGCCGCATTTACAGCCCCCTTAAACGTTTCCTTGAAAGCGTCCGGAACTCTTTTCATCATATCAATCCATGTTTCAAGTTTGAACCACTTTTCTACATCTTTTGCCCACCAGTCTCCTATATTCTTCTTCCAGTCATTAACTGTATTCGTCCATGTAGTTCCAAGGCTCTCCTTTACACTCTTGTAGACGTCCAACCATTTTTTAGCGGTAAACCAGGTAGCTACATGTTTGTCCCACCATGTTTGAATATTTATCGCCCACTCTCCAACGGTATTATCCCAGGTTTCTTTTAATTTGACTTTTACATTCTGGTACAACTGCGACCATCTTTCAGGTGTAAACCATGGTGATACATGTTGATTCCACCAAGATTTAATGCCTGATCCCCACTCAACAGCTGTAGAATCCCATTTTGTCTTTAGCTGTACTTTTATATCATTGTATAATTGCGACCATCTTTCTGCTGTAAACCAGGGCGAAACATGTGTATTCCACCAGTTTTGAATATCAGATATCCAAACAGCAACAGTCTCATCCCACTTAGTTTTAAGACTTGTCTTAACGCTCTCATATAATCCTAACCACTTTTCGGTTGTGAACCAAGGGGCTACATGTTCATCCCACCAGCTTCCAATCGTATTATCCCACCAGGTCTGGATTTCTTCCCAGTTTTGTTTCGCATTAGATTTCTTATCCTCTATCCATGTTTGAAAGTCGCTGCTTTCTTTTTCTCTTTGTTCATTAAGCGCATCTAGCCAATCTTTTGTATCCTTTAGATTTTGGTTAAACCACTGCTTTACTTCCCCGGGCATAGACTTTAAATAATCAAACTGCTTCTTATAAGCATTGTCGTTCTTATAGGCATTTGCTGACTCTGCCATCTGTCCATAGCGGTTTCCCATGCCCCATTTATTCTTGTCAACGGAATCTTGCTTGTTTTTATCCCAGCTCGCCTCAATCTCTTTTTTCTCTTCGTCAGTACCATTCTCATATCGGTCAAGAAGATCAAGTGCGGACGCCCAGGATATGCCTGTCGATGCAATAAGGGACAGAGTAAGTGTAATTCCAAACGTTGATGCACCGCCGGCTGCTAAAATAACTCCTTTGAGTTTGTCAAAGAAATCCAAAATACTTTTCGTGATTTTAAACGTCAATATGGATGTTGCTATTACTCCTAATCCATACCCTATTGCTTTGGCCTGATCTGAATCAATTTTATTCAATGCATCTGCAAGCGCATTTAATCCGCCAGGCACCACAGTATTAATAAAAGCAGCTCCGACTTTGCTCAGGTCTTCGTAAAAATCAAGCAGCCCTTCACCAACGCTTTCAGCAAACGGCTCCAATGCTTTCCAGAAGTTCCTCAGCGCCTCGTTAATGGCTTCCCAGTTAATGGTCTTAAGGAAATCATTTGTGATGTCAATGAACCGCGGGAATCCCTCTCCAAGCGCCCAGCTTCCAAGCGGCACAAGAAAGTAATTCCAGAAGTCCTCTAACGCTGTCCAGGTGAATTTCCCCAGCAGGGACAGTCCCTCATTCCACAGCCTTTTCAGTGCAGCCGTGGTGGGTTTCGCAAGTTCCTTGATGGCATCGATAGCTTTACGTAACCGCTCTACCGCCGCTTCGATCTCCTGATTGACCGTGACTTCGCCAAACAGTTCCCCTGACATATCGCCAAAATCCAGGGAACCGCCACCTCCGGCACCTCCGCCCGATCCGCCGCTTCCCTCATCAGGATTCAGTACGTTAAGTTCATCGATCCCGAGAGTGTACTCCTTCATCTTCTTTGCGGCTCCGGCTGCCTTGTCCATGTTATCGGCCACAGCCCCGGAAGAACCGGCCGCTGAATCCATAGAGTCCGCTATGTCGCTACTTCCGCCGGCGTCACCAAACAGTGCCACAGTAAATGCCTTAAAGTAAGCCGCCAACGTCTGGAGCTTAGCAAGGATTGTATTGATTACCCGGATTACCGGCGTAAACGCATTAATAAGCCCCTGGCCGATTGTAGCCTTCAGAGACTGGAACTGTAAGGATAACACACGGACCTGATTTGCCCATGAAGTACTTGTTCGGGCAAAATCTCCCGAAGCGTCCGCGAGGCTGGACATGACGAACCGATACCGGAGCATGACCTTTTCCTGCTCGGTCATTTTGGCCGTGGTCTTACCGAAGCCATTATTCAAGGCGTACTGGTCAAGGGCTGTCTGTGTCATGACAACGCCCAATTCCTTGAGGGATTCCGTCTCGCCTGTAAAGATGCTCTTAAGCTTCGTGTATGCCTCGTCAGTAGACAGGTTGTAGAAGGAGGCCACATCACCAGTCAGGCCAGTGATAGAGGCAGACATTTGATAGCCGGCCTCTTCCACTATACCAAACGATTTCGCCATGGCTCCATAAGTACCCATATACTTTTTGGCCGTCAGCTCTGACAGGCCAAACTGCGTGATCGCGTTTTTGGAAAAGGCGTCCACCGCTCCTGACATTTTGCCGAAGGTGACATCTACAACGTTCTGTACTTCCGCCAGATCAGAACCGAGATCAATACACGACTTCGCAAATGCTACGATGGCGCCAACTCCCAGAACGGAAGCAACTACCTTCCCTAGTCCACCGAATGACTTTTTCATCTTCGCAGTCTGCCTCTCAACATGGCTCGCCGCTGTCGTTGTCTGCTTCTTCAGCTTCTCTACCTCGTCCCGGTATGGCTTCGTCTGTGCCTCAATGATTACCTGTAACTTTTCCAGTGTCATTCCTTTGCCCATCAGTTTCCACCTCCTGCCCTGGCATGATTATGGCGGATTGCAAAGTCGTTAAACCGGGCTTTGTACTCCGCCAGCTGCTTTTCCTGTATCTTCTTTTCTGTTTCTTCGTGTTCCCGTCCAAACAGATCCGGGAAGAAATCCCACAACTCCATAATTTCTACCTTGTCACTGCCCTGGATTGCAACGGCTGTAAACTGGCCGATATCCCGTGCGAGGAAATGCAGGTTCATCAATTCCCGCTTAACCTTCCGTTCCTCCTGACGCCGGCTGCACTCCATGATATCGATGATATCCGGTATGGACAGCTCCCAGAAACGTTCCGGGGATATCCCGCAGTCCAATGCGAGAGGGAACAGATCGTCGATCATATCAGATACAAGGCTTACATCTGGTCCTTCGCCTCTTCCAGTCTCTTGTCCATCTCTTCCGCCTGATCCTCCGTAAAAAAACCAGACACCTTGTAGATTTCCATAAATACGTCTGTCATGAAGGTCATCTGAGTACCACCTTCCTCACAGTATTTATCGAACAGCGCCTGCACGCCTTCATACTTGATCTTGTGGTTATACGGCAGCATGGCGGCCTGTGTGATTGTAAGCATAACCGATAACGGAGGCACACTTCCGGCCCCGAACAACACGTTTAAAAGACTGGTCTTAAATTTGTCTTCGAGGCGACAGATATTCTGCGTGGTCAGTTTCATTTTGTATGTCTGTCCGCCCACTTCCCAATATGCGAATGGTCTGCGTTTCTTCTTTTCCTCGAGGCTCACTACTTTATCCTCTTCCTCTTTTGATTCTAATTCCTCGTCAAATCCCTGTGTCATTGCCTATTCCTCCCTGTTCTATTCTGTTGGGTCTGTGACCTTAATATCGCTCTGCAAACCTAAAGTAAGTGTGAATTCAATCGCCGCATTCACTCCGCCGCCGCCGACTTTTATACTGCTGTATGCATCAAACTCATACTTTGTCCCGTCAGGGAATGTTTGCCGGTAGGACGCTACTTTGTTGCTATCGGCAATTTCACGGAGAACCCTGTAATCCGAACTTGCGCTGGAGTTGTCATACACGAACTTATAAGCCATATCGCCAGGGTCTCCGATCCCGAGCTCTGAATGCTTGAACTTGTCTTTCAGTCTGGTATTCTCCACTTTTTCAGCGTCCACTCCAAGTTCCGGCACTTCTTTTAAATCTTGAAGCGCTGTATAACTCTCCGATCCATTTTTCTTTACCTCAAGTGTAATTCCATTTGCTAACATATCATCATTCCTTTCCTATTGCGTGGTATACCTGCTTGTTCCTAACATCAATAATCCCTTCATAGCGCATCTGCTTGTGCTTTAAGCCGCTGGGATCCTCTACGTCCATGCACTGGGCTCGCTTAAGTCCCAGAGGTGATATGGCCGCATCTACAGCCACCGCGGCCACAGATGTACTCTTTCTCGACCAGATATCAATGCGATACCTGACGTAAGATTTCACTTCCCCGCGGCCAGATTCCTCTGCAACCTTGTTATCCTCTTCCATATACTGGATCGAGATATCCTGTTCCCAGCTTCGCGGGTAATAATCAGTAACATTCTCCGTTACCGTGCAGAGGGCCCCATATACTTCGTCTTTTACATTAATCATTGGCTTGCCTTTCTGATCTCTGCCGCCAGTACATCGTTTATCTTCCGGCAGATGAGTTCTTCGTTGTCTTTAAGACCAGGATATAAAAACGGCTGGGCCGGCTGCCCTGAACACTGGTAAAACCGGCCGTCTGGCGCATCTATGTAAAACCAGTGGTATTTCTCTGCCGTCTCCGCGTCGATCTGGCTCTCATGGATCCACCAGGGAGACGGGGAATAGGCAGGTGTTATTTCGGGGGAGATGCCGGCATGATCCACCTGACCGCGTGGGCCAGTTCCCAGTTCTACATAGGCAGCATACTTTTTGTTGGTATACACTGTACCGATTACCCGGCCTTCCTCCACCATCACTCTGGTTTTGATACTCTGCCGCAGTTCTTCATCATTTACTGGGCACATCAGTACGGCTCCCGCCTGCGCGATCTTTGTTCCCTGGCCTATCGCCTTCTTTACTCCATGTTCCGCCGCAGCCTCCAGGCTCCCGTACTTCTGCAACAGCTTATCCAATCCTTTGATGGTCTCATTCATATGCGCTCAACCTCCAATGTCAGATACCGGTACGGCCGGATGGCAATGATCCGGTAATCCGGTTCGTGGTCTCCGGGGACATTTAAGCATATACCGTCACCTTCCTGCAGCGTCATGCTGCTGATCCGATAACTGACATGGCCCTTTTCATCGACCACGGTCTCATATCCCGCATTAATCCGACAGTTCTGGATATGGTTGACACGCTGGCCGTACATCTCCGCCTGCAGCTTCCCGCCTGCCGGCCAGACCTCGGCCTTAAAAGAAGAAGGCAGCCCATACTCCATGTACGAGTTGCCTTCATTATCCTTTTTCGGTATCGCCTGCCTGTGGCTGTACAGTTTCAGCCTGTTTTGTTTTAGCCTCATATCGTCTGCCTCCGACTCCTACCAGCCTGTACCGGTCCAATACGTCATATATCTGTTTCGGCGCCGCGTCAAAGCTGTAACTTTCTCCGCCTTCGCTCCGTCCGGTCTCTCCTTCAGTACCCAGCCGGTTGTAGGCAATTACAGCCAGATCTCGGACCGGCTTATTCAACGCTGCGGGAAGCTCGGTGCGGTTTGTATATCCCAGTACATATTCTATTGCATCAGCAAGCAAAAGGGAGAGTAAGTCCTCATCACTCTCCCCTGTCAACAGTTTCAGTTTTTCGATTTCGGTCACTACGATCACCCCTTCAGGACCGCCAGCAGCTCCTCTTTATTCAATGATGCCGCTCCCTCGATACCTTTTTCTTTTGCTAGGATTTTTAGTTCAGGGACGGTCATTTTCCCAATATTCGTGTTCCCTTCTCCCGGCTCCCGCGTAAGTGTTTCTAAACCAAGTGGCTTAAAACCCAATGCTTTTAATTTGTCAGCCATTGCTTCTGATTCAGTTACGCGTTCAACATTATCTTTGATGAACCTCATATATCATCACTCCTTTGTGTCTTTGATATTCAGGAAGATGGAATCCAGTTTATTGTCCAGTACCCAAATATCATGGAATCTCCGGTAGTCCATCTGCCAGGCATTCAGCTTCTGGTTGATCGTCGGGTCAAAAATACGCATGATATCCTGTTTCGTGACGGCAATCGGAGTAGTACGCGGACAAATGAAGAAATTAATATTTTTTGCAGATTCCCCCTTCTCATATCCTCCGCGCTCCTGTCCAGGTGTCTTACCGTCATTAATTTTGATAGCTGTGTACATACGGTTGGAAGGTGTGGAAATGATCGGGACGCCATCAACGGATGGTACTGCGGTATCAATGCCGCCCTTCGAAAATGTGGTATTCGTGATTTTTCCGGAAAGCTCCATCTCCAATTCCATAATCATGTCAGGTGTGGCATGGATCACCAGAGGACCGTTGTAGAGCTCGCGGATTGCCTTAATTCCCTCCTTGATCTTGCGGAGAGCAGAGGTCCCGGTTGCTCCTGGTGTATAATTATATTCGATCATTCCAGCCTTGTTAGCCGTGATTGTCTCGGTTGCAATTTTAGAAATACGATACGCGTCAATCTCAGGCACTACAAACATTCTCTGAAACTCTCCCATGACGGCAGCTGCGGTTGTGACAAAATTGTTCTCGTTGATATCGATCGGGTCAAGCTGGAATTTCCGGCCTCTGTCCTGAGTCATTTTGCGGGTCTCGTATTCCAGTGTTACGCCGCCCTGCTGGTATCCGTTGTCCCGGTCATAGTCTCCCAAGCCCTGAACGCTCATCTTCGGAATCTTTACTTCGGCTCCTCCGTTATAGATTACCTGTCCGGCGTTTGCGTCCATCCAGCCAGTGACGGCCTCCCGGATTGCCACCTTGTCTAAAGTGTTCATAAAAAGTGTTGCTGTTGCTAATGTGTTAATTGCCATAGTCTTTTCTCATCCTTTCTTATATTCCCATCATCAGGTCTTCAACCTGTTTTGCAAGGTCCTTACCATCTTCTGACGGTGCTTTCTTTAGCGGTTCACCGCCTTTCAGTTTCTCTTCAACGGCAGCCTGTACGGCCTCCTGGAAGGCTTTCTCTACTGCCGCCATAGATTTATTGCAGGATTCTGCATCGGTGTAATTAAGCACCTCTGCAAGCCCTACAGGCAGCTTCTTTTCTGCCAGTGTGTTCTTCGCCTCGGCCATCAACTCCCGTCGCGTGATTGCCGCTTCCCGCTCCTTCAACTCCTTTTCCTGCTTCTGCCGCAGGTACTCCGCCTTTTCCTCTTTGTTCATCTTCGCCAGCTTATCAGCTTCGGAAAGCTTGTCGTCCATGAGGGCCGTCCACTTCTCTTTCGCGGTCCCCAGGGCCTTCTGGACACGGCGGTCAAACTCCGCCTGATAATCTTTATTCTGTAAGAGATCATCGAAACTCTTCGGTTCCTTGTTGCCAGTATCCACTCCGTCAGAGCTGCCTTCATCTGGCTTATTTCCAGTTCCGCCGCCTTCGCCCTGATCCGCGCCGGCACCGTCTCCGCTTTCTGCAAAAAACTGTAAATTCATTTTGGGGCTGATCCCCGTAAATCCTGTCTTTCTCATAATATCTATCCTTTCCGCCCCAGTCCGTTCATTGCCCGGACCATGGCATAAAAATAACACCCAGGTTATTCCTGCGTGCTCTTTTTTCTTTTTCGTAATTCTTTTTCTTTGGCTTCCGCATCTACGTTTCCTTTGACATTCTTGTCATACCATTGCTTATATGTCATATCAGCAGGTACAGTATTCGTCTTTCCTGTTACCGGATCACGTGCGCGGCGTTTCATATTCGACATGTCTATCTCATCGATCACGCATATCGTCGTTGACCGGCACCATGGGTGCATTGGCGGGCAGTTTTTTCCCGGCTGCTGCTCCGATACTGGAAAAACCTTTCCGTCCAGCTCCCGGCATACCGCCGAAGTCTTTAAGTCCAAAGTAGCCACGAACCGGTATTTCTCTATCCCGCATTCCTCATAGGACTGCATTTCCATCTGATTTGCCAGGTTGCAGGATTCTGTACGTACTAACCGCCGAGCATTACTGGCTCCCTGTGCGTACTTATTCGCTATGATTTCGGCAACTTCCCGATCGGTCCGGCCAGTGATCAGATTGACCAGCAGCTCCTCTTTCAAATCCTGTGCAAGGGCCTGTGTATTATTCCAGATACGTGTTGAGTAGTTGGCTCCTGACCACTTACTGTTAATGACCCGGTCTATCACAGCCGGGTCTATTGCGCTGAAGGAAAACCCTAACCCTGTACGCTGCTGAATATCAAAAATGGACCTGTAATATGCCTCGTTGGCAAGGTCTACATAATGGCTGGTATTTATCTTCTTTTCCTGGCGATAGACATTCTTCATTGTCGCATCAAGCTGATTCTGAAGCTGCTCCAATCGTTCCAGCCTTGCGCAGTATGCCGGGCTTTCCAACTCTGCCAGAATGTCCTTTTGGGCGCCGTCGCCGGTCCGCAGTGCCTCTTTTAACTCATCGATGGAGGTTTTATCATGCAGGCTATTAAGCAGCCTGTACGCCTCTGCATCGGTCAAATGGTGCTTGCGCTTGTATCGCTCGAATATCTTATCCAGCTCAGCACTGAGATATCCTGAAGACTTCAGATACAGTTTTGCAATCTCATCGGCGGTATCCTCGGCCTTCTCCATATAGTGAAACATCTCGCGGGCCTTCCTGCGCTCCCAGTATGATGCACTACTCATCTATCTCACCCGGCTTTTTCTTCTTTGGCTCGTCTTCATCGTCCGGCGGCGGTGTATTGCTTCCCAGTCCGAACATTTCCATCTGCTTTTTAGCTGCCTCATCTTCCTCTTTTTCCACTGCCGCCAGCTCCTCCTCTACATTCTCCACAAACGGCACTTGCGAAAGCAGCGTCTTCCTGCTGATCTTTCCCCAGAGGTTCGTTACGATTTGACTGATCTCCAGCAGATTCTTCGGCATCGCCCGGGAGAATGTTGGAGTTATACCGGATATGTCCACCTGGACTGATTTACTCTTTGCCAGCCAGGCCGAGAACAGTCTCAGACGCTTCCGTAATCCTCGCTTGTAATACCGTGTTTTAATCTTTGTGATGTTCTCCATGCCGAGAAGCTTAAACTCCATGGCTACACCACTGACATTCCCGCCAAAGGACTCATCGGTCATACACGGAATATGGCTAAACTTGTGGATATCCTGTTCAATGGCTTTCTTAAGGATTTCCACGCCCGATTCATCAAATGTACGGGTAATATACTCAGCCTTCGCATCTTTCGGAAGCTCCATTAAACGGTCTTCCTTAAGCTTCTGTGCCGCTGTCCTGCCGTCTGCGTCCTTTGCCTCATTATCTCCCAGCATGGCCCCGTACAGCGCCAGGATTGCATCAATAAACTGCTCCTTGTCCGTGATCCGGTCACTCATCAGCGCGTTATAGGCGTCGATCAGCGGAATCTGAAGTTCGAAGTCACCGATTGCAAGCTTGTTGTTTAAATACTCTATCACCGGCACCTCATCAAAATAGTGTGGCTTTGGTTCTTCAAGTAACGCCTGCGGGCAGTCGATATTCTCAATGTTCAGCACCCACTTATAATGTTCCGTCAACACGGTAGCTACGTAGATGGCCCTCTTCTTGTCAGAATCATCTTTCTTCGCGTAGTAATACACCGCGAAAAGCTCTTTCTGTTCGATCGTGTCGTCATATACCATAAAGGTATTTTCGGGGGACAGGCTCTTAATCGTTAAATCCGTCTCGCCCTCCATCGGATAGATGTACTCATAGCTCCGGCCGTACACTGACAGGTCCAGACCATTGTCCCCGTCAGCCTCATCAGCACCGGCAATCTCAAAGGCATCGGTGAGCGGTGTTATATCCTCTTTGCTGTTATATGAAATTGGGTTGCCAATAAAGTAGGCGCTGGCCGTGTCACTGATATCCTTTGCGTGGTTGCACACCAGCTTTGTCTTCCGGCTCTCCGTTAGGATCTTATGCTCTCCCTCATAATACTTCATAGACTTTCGCAGCTGGTTGGCCTCCCGCCGGTGTTTTACTATTAGTGTGCGGATTGCCTGTTTATCCGGGTTCGTCTCATCCCAGTTCTCGCGGGGCAGTGTGTATATGTACATGGTATCACCTCCTTAATGTAATCCATAATCGGATTTCTTTCTGACCTTTGCCTTCCTGCTCGTCATTACATCTTCCAATGCATACCGGACCGCGTCAATCGAATGGTTGTCTTTATCCGGATAGCTGCCTTTAAAGTTGCCGTTTTTATCCTGCTCCAGTTCATAGCCTGTAAACTCTCTGGCTGCATTCGGACAACGCTGCTGATCGATAATGATTTCGTTCACCTCATCAGCCAAGAACTCCATACCGAAATCTACGGACCCTGGCCCTTTCCTGGCACCGACTACACGCAACCCCAGTTCATTCAAGGCATCAATCGCTCTGGGGTCCTCACTATCCGCTGTCACTACTCTGTTGAGCGGATTGTATTTTTTAATCTGATCCGCCAGCTTTGTGTTTCCCAGCCGCGGCGCATATATTTCACCAAACAGAAAAAGACGCTTCCGCGTCCTGTCATAATGCATCTTTATATAAGCAGCCGGATCCGCTCCGAAGCCAAAGTCAAGGCCCTGATAAATCCGGTCAAACCGCGCCATCTCTTCCTCTGTGATCGGGCGTACTGTGACATTCTCAAACACCTGACCGCCGGTTCCTGTAGCAATACCGAGATATTCGTGTTCATATGCCTTCGGCTTTGTTTCTTTCAGGTCTTCAGCTTCTATGAAGAAATCGTCTCCCAGCCACTCTTTCGGCACAGTCCTGTAGTCACTGTGGTGTACAATCGCGTTTTCCTTACTCTGGAGGATATCCTGATTCACCCAGCTATTCATGGACTTTGGAGGATTCCACGAGTAGAAAACAAAGTATTGAGGGCCGCCTCGCATCAATGACTGGAGTATAGTACGTTCTTCCGAGTCGCCATCAAACTCTGCTCGCTCCTCGAACCAGATATACTTGAAATATCCATTCGCCAGCTTCACAGATTTAATCTTCTGCGGATCATCAGCTCCACGGAAGATGATCTTGTTTCCAAACGGCGTATACGTCAGTCCAAGCGGCGAATATCGTATTTTCCACTTGTCAGTCACCTCTAAAACGTTAATGGCCCATATGAGCTGTTGGAATACAGACTCATCGAGAAACCGGCCAACCTTCCGCATGGCGATCGCATTCGCCTGCGGATCCTGCATCATACCGAGAATAATTTCCAGGCTAACAAACGATGACTTTGTGGATCCTCGGCCTCCGGCGAGTTTATAGTGCGTGTGTCTGTGCTCTGCTATATCCCAATGCAGATCATAAAAGGACGGAGCAATCAGACTCGACAGCCTAACTTGTGTCTGGTTTGGGGATATCGTTGACAATTGTTACCCCTCCTATCTGTCCGCTGTGCTCTATATCCTGCTTATCGCGCCATCGATCCGGCCTCCGGTTCTTCAACCAGAATATTTGTGCCGTTGTATCTGGAACAACCTCTTTGATGGTTTTAGTAACCTTCGTCCCCTCTTCGCTGACCTCCACCTTCTTTTCCTCATAGGAATATCCGAGGGCTCGTTTAAGGAGAGCATTTTCGACCTCTATGTCAACAACCTCTTTCCCCTTTTTTAGGGCCTCCGAAATCTCCGAATACTGCCGTTTCCATTCATACAGCGTAGATGGAACGATATCCAGATTCTTTGCTATCTGCTCATCTGTCAGGCCGTCTCTGGCGTATGCTTCCAGCCGGAGCAAGCCATCAGGCGATAACCAATATTCGTATTTTCCTTTTGCCATCAGGCTCACTTCCTTTCTGTTTTTGAGTATAGAAAAAGAGCCACTGGTAGGTGGCCCTTTATAATAACACTATTTAGTCATTTCTGCACTATTGCTCCAAGTTGTATTTGGTTTATTACCAATAACGGCGGAATAATTTGTATTTAATTTCCTATCCATTGTTCCTGTATTTAATATTCTTTTAGGTATCTTATCATCGTTTTTGATTCCTAAAGTACGATATAGTCGATCTACAACTGCATAATTCATATTGTTCATCACATCCTCCTGTTTATTGCATTATATACATAATAACTATATTATGCAACTATTATTCGTGATTTATTATTGCTTTTCCATTTTGACTTTCAATAATTTTTACAACATCTGTGCCTCCTAATGTCAACATATAAGCATGATGAACGCTTAGCACTGCATCCTGTAATATATTATCATCTTCTAACGCAACTATTTTTAAACCAATATTTCTACAAAAATCTATATTAAAATGCCTTCCATGAGTCTTAGAATCATCATGTTCATTTAATTTGGCTACGATTGCTTCGACTTTTGTCGCATCTTCTCCTTCAAACATGCATGTGCTTAACCATTCCCTTAACAAAGTTCCCGATAATGCAATTGCGTCCATAGCTGTTTTTAAAAACGCAGCGGGGTATTGTTGTAATTTTATTGCCCAATATTGTGCATTTTGTGGATTAGAAGCCAAATCTTTTTTTGCTTCTTCAAACTCCATTTGAATATTGTATGCTGGTATTCCATTAAACTGTGGATCTACAGGCCCTAAACTCGACTGATTTCCCATAATTATTACCTTCGCTGCGCATGCCATCATCGTACCAGCTGACATTGCAATCTGTGGAACAATTACCCTTATGTCATTGCTGAACTTCTTACGCAAATAACTAATTATAGCCTCAGCTGAAGCAGGTGATCCACCTGGCGTCTGCAATATAATGTCAAGTCCTTTACTGCATTCCATCCCCTTCAAGGCATTCATAAAACCCGTCATATCCAAATCATTGATATCAAGATTAGATGCGTTGGGTTTATTTAGAAATGCAGAATAATAAGCAATAGTATTTCTTCCTGTATACTCAGATAGCTTTCTCAAATATTTCCTTCGGACAAAATCACTTTGAGACATTGTCTCATTAAATTCTCTCAATATGTCATCCCAGCCTGCCAAAGTATATATCCTCCTATCTTTTGTGTACTTCAATCTTACCACAAACCTCTGCAAAAGAAAAGCCCTCACATCTCTGCAAGGACTCTTCCAAAGGAGAAAATTCAGGACACTGGGAGTCGAACCCAGTCTACTTCGGCAAGCTCTTCCTACGCGCCTTCTCCGTGAGGCTCTGTCCTGACGAGCCGGTTTTAATCCCTCGTCCGTGGGGACATAAAACTCGGCAAACTGTTAGACGGATACCTTTGTCGCTGCAGCTTAGCAGTAAGTCAGGTGGTATCAACCTTATTAACGCGCGTTGCCGGACGTATCCATGGATACCGGCGCTTCAGCCGCCGACCGGTAAAAGCCGGCGGCCGTCAATTGGGGAAGGTGAAAGCACTTTTCAGTGATTCCAGTTTATACTATAACATTTCCAAAACGGAAAAACAGGAAAAAACGGAAAAACTTTATGCTGTTTTCATAAAATTTTCATACTCCTTACGTATACCATCGGGAGTGGCTTTCCTCCCTATCCTCGAAGCTGTCTCTGCCCATGTATTCCCCTCAAAAATCTTATACTTAATGATCCGCTGCATTCTCTGCGGCACTGTGTTCAGCCAGGCTTCCACCTGCACCTTGATTTCCTCCGCTTTGGCCTTCCGTTCTTCCAGCAACCGCTCATACACCGCCAGTTCTCCCGGCTCCCTTGCCGCGGCATATACCATACCATGTATGTTGAAACTCTGTGCTGCATAAGGGAACTCACTCATAGACCCACGTACTCTATCCTGCACTATGGTCTTGCGTTGCTTTTTTACTCTTCTAATATCTGCCTCTGTCTCTTTGATTAATTCACATGCATCTATATATTGTTCCAGCACCTCCTTATTCAACGGCCTCACCCCTTTCCTACCCGCGGCTTGTACACACGTTCCCCATCCAGGTACTCCTCTTCCTTCCTCTGCTGGCCCAGAAGCTGCCGCATCCGATTCAGCGTATCCCGGTTCTTCTGTTCCTCAAAGAACTTGACGATCCGCTCATTTCGCTTGACAATATCTTTATTCTGCCTGCGGTATTTCCGACTCTGCTGAAACTTCGTTGCTACTCGGTTCCGCTCAGACTTATCCACTGCAAATTCTATTGCATGAACCAGATCTTGCAGACGCCGGTCCTCTTCATTCACATTTTCATACGCTGCCTTGTATTCCTGGACACATTGGTCTATGAAATTCAAGAAATTCTCCAGTTCTTTAGCCGGACTGTTTTGCTCCACCGGCCTCGCCTCCCTGCCTATATCTTTTTCGTTTCCGCATCTGCAATACTAAATCTGGCCATAGCGCGCTATCCAGTACACCACTCGGCAGCCTCACCAGCGCAAAATGCTTATAATGCTCCACAATCTTTCCGCGGTGCATCTCGCCGGTATGCCCCATGGAATCGATCCCCTGGGCTTTGTAAGTATGTACGATTACGTTGCGGCCGATCCTGTAATACCGCTGTGCGGCCTGTATCTCCTTCTGGGTTATGTACCCTTTCGGGATTTCTTGATGTTTCAATTTATGTACCTCCTGACCTCTTCGACTGCGTCATACCATCCGCGTGTATACAGTATATGGTATTCGTGAGGCAGTTCCATGCCATTTATGCGCTCACGTATCTCTGCCAGGCGCATTCGCAACGCCTCATTCTCCTGCATTAGATCATCACAGTGCTTTTTATATTCGTCGCATTTGTTACATCCTCTTATTTTACAGCTTGTGTTGTCTATCACGTTTCAAACCTCCTTCATATTACGATTTTACTCGCAAAACTCATGGATCGCCCAAAAGGGAAAAGTAACAATCCATAATATAATCATCACGATTCTTAATAAAAATCCGATTGCCACCTGAAGTATACATTTTAGCAAATCACTTACCTTCAACATCCTTCTGTGGTGTACTCTCCATAAATGAATTTCATGTTTTAATGCGTGTAACGGGTGTATAAATATCTGGTTCAAATCATTCCCTTTTATCGATATTTCCTTTCCGCAAACAGAACAATATGAACTCACCTTATTTGTTTTGAACACTGATTTTCCCCTTCTTTCTCGATTTAGTCATCTCTCAAACGAGCCGGTAAAACAATTTTTAAATTCTCCCGCTCTCCCTTTCTTCCCGTTCTGATAATCACTGGGGATACAGAGTCGTATATATCTATCTTCGCCATTTTTTTATCAGAATCGTAGGTGCTAATGGAATCCAGTGCGTCTTTTAAGTACTTTGCGTTAATCCCTATCGTAATCATTTTCTCTTTTTCTTGATATTCCTTCAGTATCTTGTCAACAGGATAGTACTGGCCTTCCGGCTGCACATATCCCATGATTGACTCTCCCACCTGCACATACAGCCGGCTATTACTCACTTCCAATTCCGCATAGTTATCGCGTTTTGTGATCTTCGGAATTGTTGGCCTTATGTAACAGGTAAATGATTCGTCAGCTTCTACCAGCTCCGCATATTCAATCGAGATTCTGTGGCCCTCTAACGCTGTGGCCCGGATTACTTTTTCTTTCGCGTCGATTTCTAAGTATGTCCACCGCATTAACTCCGAGAGCGTTCCGTCACCCACAAATCGCTTTGTATTATCAATAATTCGTTTAAATTCTCCAGCGCATATTTTTGCCTTCAATTTCTTTCCTCCTCTACATGATCTAATCAATTATGTCTCGTGGGTCTAATTCTTTTTCGTATTTCATTCCACAAATCGGGCATTTTGAAAGTAGGATGGGAACTTCCCTTTCTCTCTTCTTCCCCGGCTCTCTGGCAGTGAAAGATATATATACTCTCCCTGACAAAATTTCAACGGGTGGCTGTACATGTTCATATCCCTTTTCTTCCAGCCTTTTTTTCATGTCATATATGCAATTACACATTCCGTTCCTCCTCTAAATGATCGTTTTGTTAAGCAAACCGTAGTTGTTCGTGGCTGTCGTCGATCCTC
>OCAO01000322.1_pt1 | contig 21525 bp, 27 predicted proteins | sample 1477151 | NCBI WGS metagenome assembly OCAO01 (sample SAMEA2580298, study PRJEB22360) | human gut metagenome | biome: human gut; feature: human-associated habitat; material: faeces | place: Denmark | collected 2008/2010 | reverse complement strand
CATCTGATAAATTTATTTCTAAATTTTTTAGTACTTGAACCTTAACTTTATCAACTTCACTATATAACTCTGGTCTTCCATACCTATCGTCTTTATTTAATGTAAAAACACTAAGTAATTTTATATCAGGTTCTATTATCCAATATTCTTTTATACCAAACTTTTCGTACATATTAAATTTATAAAATTTATCACTTCTAGCCGTAGACGGTGATACAATTTCAATTATTAAATCTGGAATTCCAGTATACCCTGTTCCTATCAATTTACTGGAATCACAAACTACTAATAAATCTGGTTGAAATACATTTTTGCCATCCATCTTGTCTTCCTCATTAGTTAGTATTAAATCAAAAGGTGACGAAAAAACACTACACTTTTTCCCTTTTAAATAATTTCCAAATTGAATTATTAATTCCCTTGAGATAGCTTGATGTTGCCATGATGGTGCCGCCTGCATATACGGAATTCCTTCTATAAGTTCATATCTTTCATCTTCTGGCCACTGTAAATATTCTCTATAAGTATATTTTTTTTCTTCACTAGGTAATAGCATATATAATCACCTCTCTCATTCTATATAAAATCCTATCTTCATTATATCCCATTTATGTTTATCTTAAAAGAAATAGTAATTAAATCTCATTACAAATCTTAACTTATTAATCTATTAATCACTTAATCCATGCCCCATTTTTATCAACTTCAAATCCATCAGATGTTATGCAGTCATAATACATCTTTCCTTCTTCATCAAATCCATAACAAAATCCATCAATCCAAAGCCATAATGGCTTTTCCTTAGTACCTCTAACCCTTTTGCAGCTTTTATCTAAGTAATACCAAGATTTCTTACTTTCATCAAAATACCACGATAAACATAAAGCATAACCATCTTTATCAAATGTATACCATTCATTATCAATATGCTGCCATCCATTCTTTGATGTGTAATAATATTTATTATTTAAATCTGTGCAGTACCACCATCCAATATTATTTTCATTCCAGCCAAGCTTCCACTCTTTTGTGGTATCATTTGTATTACATAATGCATCACATATAGCATTTGCAATCTTGTCTGGATTGTATTTTGCTGCATCATCACTATCTGCAAAAAGACACTCTACTAAAATTGCTGGCATAATTGTTCTATTTAATACAATAAGACTTCTTATCTTTACCCCTCTATTTCTTATTCCTAATGAATTTGATACTCTGCTGCTTACTTTTTCTGCATAAGCTTTAGCATAATCTGACTTTCCTGTGATACATACCTCTGTTCCAGTGCCTCCCCCTGCGTTAATATGAATTTCTACATAAAGATTAACTTCTTTTGTTTTAAATATTTTATTTGCTTCATTTACTCTGACATAGCAGTCTTCATAATTATAAGTATTCCCATGATCAACTCTTAAAAGATATACATTATGTCCCTTCATCTTCAGATTTTTAAATAAAAGAGCACAGATTTCTCTTGTACAGTTACTTTCATTAAACCTTGAAATAACGCCGCACCCCTTAGTTCCGCTTGCAGTATGACCAACAGCTATAATAAAGTTTTTCATTAAAAATCACCTCCATAAGAGATATACGCGCAAATAAATTTAAACACTAAAAACTTTCACACTAAATTTTTACAGTTTTTTCTATTTCGCGCGTATATACTATATGTAGGGTATTATTTATGTTCTCTACAATATTTTGTATTGGAGGTTTTTATATGGACTATGACTATATTGAAATGTTGGTATTACAGGCAAAAAATCAAGATTATAATGCAAAAGAAAAGTTAGTTGATGAATTTACACCTTTTATTGTAAATCACGCTCTAAAATCATTCATTTATGGATATGAATTTGAAGATATTAAAAGTGAGTGTTATAAAATTTTATTAAAATGTATATCTTCATATAATTCAGAAACACATAGATTTATATCATATGCAACTAATAGCATAAAAAATGGTATCTGCACTATTGCAAGAAAGAGTAAAAGGCGGTGTGTTTGTGATGGAATTGAAGCTCTTTCAATACATGATGATGGTATGGAAAATATGGATTCAAAAGAATTAAACCTTGAAGAGGTTGTTTGCAACAATGCTGAATATGAAGCCTTGAATACTATTATTAACAAACTTAGCTCTGAGGAAAAAGAATTAATTAATTTCATTTTTTTTAATGAAAATACAACCAAAGAGTATGCAAGCCTAAAAAATATTTGTTATTCAACTGCACTTCAAAGAAAAAGTACTGTTTTAAATAAACTTTCTAAAAATTTAAAAATTTATTTTTAACCCGAATCTCCAACTCATATAGGTTTACACAATATCTAAAAATTTTTCCAAAAAAATTTTTTAAAAAATTATGTGTTTTTTTCATTTCGCGCGTATATCTCTAATGGGAGGTGAAATTCATGGAATTTAATGAACTGATTGGGATAATAGGCAATGTTGGTTTTCCTGTTGCAGTAAGCAGCTATCTTTTGATAAAACTTGAAAAACAAATTATTACACTATCCAATTCAATCAATAAATTAAACACTATAATTTCTACTAAAGTAGGTATGGTCATTGATACAAATGATGATCTTTAACTTCTACTAATCCTAAATCTTAAATTAAAATTATAAAAAATGAAGGAGGATTTTATTATGGCAGTAAACAAAATCATCGACTCAACATCACTAAGCATTGAGGTACAAAACGGGACAGATAAGGCAGGAGACGCCACATTCACTAAAAAGACCTTTTCTAATGTAAAAAATGATGCTGATCCAGAAGGAATCTATGCAGTAGCTTCAGCTATTAAAGATCTTATGGATGTGCAGACTCGTGAAATCTTTGTTAATGTAAGCTCAGTTCTTAATAACAATTAACATTTAACAATTATCAGTTATCAATTTTCAATTATCCATGAAGGAATAGAGTACTCGACTTTTAATTATATTATTGCATACTTATTGCCTTAAACTATATATTTACTTTAACAAATATATATGCATCCAATAATTAAGGAAAGCAAAAATTTTTATCCTTCATTATACTCTGTGTATCTGTAAAGATCAAAATTTGATCATTGATAACTGACCATTTGCCTAATCATTATAATTAAATACCTTTATATTGTTCAATCATCAAAACTGTAAATAATATAAAATTAAATGAAAGAGGTGCAAATTTTATGGAATATATTTTAGCAATGACATTTACAACTGAAGGTGGGAAAAACACAACTTTAAGCATAAGCGGAGTAAAAAGTGACATAACTCCTACTGATGCAAACAGTCTTATGGACTTAATAATTTCAAAAAATATCTTTTCTGTTGATGCTGGTGCTCTTATTGGCAAAGATAGTGCTAAGTTTACTGAAAGAAAAGTTACTAAATTTGATGTAGCTTAAACTAAAAAAATCACCTTAGAGGTAATCTCTTTGGTGATTTTTAGTTATTCAATAAGTACTTTAACATTTACCTCATTATATTATTGTCAGTTTTTGTTGCATTAATTATTTTTTCTAAATCTTCAATTATAAACTCAATATTAATCTTCTTATTTTCGTAAAAGTTTTTTATATCTTCAACACTTGGCTGCTTATATCTATGACATGCTGAATTTCTATATTTATTAAGTATTATAAAAAATGAATCATCAGTTTTAGTAAAAACCCCATTCTTTCTGCACTCATTTATCATGTCCATATTATTTGAAAACTTATTAACAGATATTCCTAAGCTTTTCAGAATACTTGATACAGCAGAAAAAACTTCTTCTCTTATTTGCACAAAGCTCATTCTTATACCATTGGCTATAATATCTTCAAAACCTGAATCATTTAATGTATCATAAGCTTTAAGTGCCGTTACTGAAAACTTATAAAAATCTATAAAATCTTATGTTTCATTCCTTTTTCGACGTATCTGCTTTGGTAATAGAAAAACTATTACTACTTACATTTGATATAATACTCCAAAGGCGTAAATTCCCGACTAACGTATCGGTACATATCAATAGTGTTGTTTAGGTAACTAAGCTATTGATTTACCATAGTTGTATAAATTTATACTTGCATTCTTATCTCTGTCAATTACAGTATTACAGTTATCACATTTATAAATTCTATCACTAAGTTTTAAGTCTTTCTTTACTGCTCCGCAACATGAACATATTTTACTGCTTGCATAGAATCTGTCTGCTATTATGAATTTAATGTTATTCCATAATGATTTATATTCTATTTGTCTGTAAAATTCATAAAAACACTGCTCTGCAACTACTTCTGATAACTGCTTATTCTTCATCATACCTTTTACATTTAAATCTTCTAAAACAATAAACTTTGGTTTTCGGTTTATTATTTCAGTAGTTGTTTGATGTAAGTAATTATGACGAATATCTGTTAATCGGTGATTAAGTTTTAATAATTTCTTTTCAGCTTTTATAATATTACTTGTTTTACAGTAACTATCTCCTTTCTTGCTTATTAGATATTTTTTAGATATCTGACGTTGTAATCTACGTTTTTTCTTTTTTAATTTTCTTATCTTTTGAGTTTTATTTATATTTTTATAAGGCTTATCAATATCACTACATATTGCTAAATCCTTGATACCTAAATCTATTCCTACACCATCATTAACTGGTGGTTCTGCATTATCAGCATATTGAATACCTACACTAATCCACCAGTTGATACCATCAAATGTTATTCTTGGATTAATGTATTTACCATCTATAGGTATTTTATTTCTTTCAGCAAGCCTTATCCAATTAAGTTTCTGTTTATTTTTCTTTCTGCTTAATGTTATTTTTTCAAGTTTAACAGTTTTATCTGTAAACTGAATTTTATCAGTATCCATATAAAAGCTTGGTTTTGATTTTCTTCTGCTTTTAAACTTAGGAAAAGCAGATTGTCCTTTAAAAAATCTTTTATAAGCTAAGCAAGCATCTTTTATTGCCTGTTTAGTTATATTATTAGAATAATCATTAATCCATTTATATTCTTCTGTAGATTTTAATTTTGTAAATTCTTTTCTTAAATCATAATCAGATAGAAAATTGCCACCATTTTTATAATTCTCTTGTTCTCTGCCTAATGCCAAGTTATAAGCGAAACGGGCTACGCCTGCCGATTGAAATAATTTAGACTTCTGTTTATTATTAGGAATCAGCATTATCTTTAATGTCTTTATCATAGTGTATCACCTCACTTTTATAAGTTTAGTATACACTGTGTTTTTATCAATGTTAATGAAAAAAACAGAACATATATACGTAAATCTTTATTTCTATTTTTATTATGATAATTTTTAGCATATTTTAATAGATTTTTATAGATTATTTTTAACTGTTAAAAGCATTCTCCATATCATTTATGCTTTCCTTTAAATTTGCAATTATTCCTTTAAGTCTTCCAAAATTATAATACTCATTAACCATAACTGCCTCCTACATCATTGAAATCAAATCAGCCGAAATATACATTATTTCATCAATATTGTTATCAAACCATTGACAAAAATGTTTTGATAATCTTCCTATTGGTTTTCCTGCAAGTATTTCATTTAAAATTAGTATTTTGTTTTTATTAGGAAATACAAGATCAACTTCTCTTCCTATTTTTTGTTCTAATTCATATTCTAGAAGTACGCGTTCTTCTTCACTTACATTATTACAAAACCATCCTATATCAATATCAGAATCATCGTGAAAAAACTGAGTATTATAGCTTCCAAAAATATATATAGCTTCTGTTTTATCTTGTGGCAAAGTTTCTAATATGATTTTTTCTATTTTTTCTTTTTCCAAAAACATCACCAGCCTTCTAATACCCTTATCAATTTATTGTTACCTTTATTATACAAGAATATACGCTATTTAACAATAACAGGACTATGGCTTAAAATCTTATACGGTTCCCTTTCTTCTCTATGAATACATCTTTTATTAGCTTCTTTTTCTTTTAATGTAAAATAATCCACAATTCATCAATGAACTGTGGATTATTTCTATTTTAAAATTTATAATTCTTTTCCATTTGTTTTTATAACATTTTGATACCAGTAAAAACTTTTTTTCTTAATTCTTCTCATATCCTTTAAATCAAAATCTTCACGATTTACGTATATAAATCCATAACGCTTTTTAAATCCAGAATGTGTACTTACTAAATCAATAGCTGCCCATGGACAGAATCCAAACAGATCAACACCATCTGTAATAGCCAATTGAGCTTGTTCTATTTGCTTTCTTAAATACTCAATTCTATAATCATCATTTATATTTCCTTCTTCATCCATTTCATCATAAACACCTAATCCATTTTCTGTTATGATTATTGGTAAATGATATCTTTCATATACACTTCTTAATGTACTTCTAAATCCTACAGGATCAATTTCCCAATTAAATGGAGTTCTTTCTAAATATTCATTATATACTGCTTTATAGACACCTTTTTCTCCAAGTTCAATTTGTTGATCACCATCATCTGGTCCAACTTTTTCATCTGTAATCAAACTTTCTGCTACTGTAGATGTATTATAATAATTAAATGCTATAAAATCTGGTTTTCCTTCTTTTAATATTTCAAAGTCTCCTTCTTCAATTTCAGGAAGTACGCCTTTTTCCTCCATATAGCTCCAAGCAATTGGATTATATCTTCCATAAACTGCAATGTCTAAATACAGCCAATTTCTAATTGCATTTAAATTTTGTGCTGCAATAAAATCTTCTGGACGAGATGTTGCTGGATATACTTCACTAATGTTAGGAGCTGGCCCTATCTTAGCATTTGGACACATTTCATGGCACATTTTCATTACTTTAGCTTGGGCTACAAGCATATAATGGTTTTGCTGATAAAGTTCTTTTTTTATGTTGCTTACCTTAGTATTAACAGTTCCTATTGCTGCTCCATGCAATGTCATCATGTTTTGCTCGTTGATTGTCAGCCAGTACTTTACACGATCTCCATAGCTTTCAAATAATACTTTTGCATATCTGCAAAATGCATTTGCTGTCTCTTTATTTCCCCATCCACCTATATTATTTAATGTATCTGGTAAATCAAAATGATACATAGTTACTAATGGTTCAATACCGTATTTTAAACATTCATCTATAAGATTGCTGTAAAATTGAACTCCTAATGGATTTACATCCCCAGTACCATCTGGAATTATTCTAGTCCATGCAATTGAAAATCTATATGTTTTAAATCCCATTTCTGCAAATAGTTTTATATCTTCTTTATAACGATGATAATGATCACTTGCTATCTTAAAATCAGTTGTACCTTCAGTAATTTTTTTTGTATCTTGAACTGATAATCCCTTACCATCTTCATTATATGCGCCTTCAACTTGATATGCTGAAGTAGATGCTCCCCATAAAAAATTCTCAGGGAAAGCTTTAAGTTTATTGTAATGCATTTGCGTTCTCCTTCTCTTTTTCTAAATTAATTAAGTCTACTTTTCTTATAAATGGAAAATAAATGCAGAATGATATTACTAAAATAACTGCTTGTGATAATGCCATTTTCCATCCACCTAATAAAAATCCTGAAATAATAGCTGGGCATGTCCATGGTACAACTACTCCACTAAATGGTGGCACAAGTCCACTGCCAACAACTAAATACATTAGTATTCCGACTACTGTTGGTGTTAATACAAATGGTGCTAAAAGGAATGGGTTCATAACAATTGGTGTTCCAAAAATAACTGGTTCATTTATATTAAATATTCCTGGTATTAATGCTAATTTACCCATTTGCTTAAACTGTTGACATTTTGCAAAAAACACCATATAAATAACAAGTCCTAATGTTATTCCTGTACCTGTAAGATTAATATAAGCTGATGTAAATTGGTCTGTTACAATATGTGCACCATTTTGAATTGTTAATGCATTTCCACTATCTACTATAGCTTGGTTTGTAGATATATTTGATAATAATATTGGTAGCATAATTCCTGTTACAATAGTTCCTCCATGCACTCCAAACCACCAAAGTATAGTTGCAATTAAACAATAAGCAATAACTCCATAAATAGAATCGGTCATTCCTTGTAATGGTGTTTGTATTATTTTATAAATAAATTCAACCATAGTTGTATCCATTACATTTTTAAAGAATATATAAATTATTAAAGCTCCAGTAATTAAAAATGCTCCTGGTATTAAAGATGCAAATGAATTTGCAACGCTAGATGGTACTCCCTCAGGCATTTTTATTGTTATTTCCTTTTTCATGAACCAAGAATATATACTACCAACAACTAATCCAATGATTATAGCAGTAATCATTCCTTGCCCAGATGTCCATTCTTTTGATATTACATTTTCTACAATTGCTCCATCTGCATTTGTTGCATATGAATTAGTGGTAATTAAAAATACAGCAAAAGCAATAAATCCTGCTGACATTGGCTCATAGCCTTCATTTTTAACATAGCAATAAGTAACACCAATAACTGCTACTAATGCTATAATTGAGAAAGTTGCACCATTTACTTGTGCTAATGGACCTGTTAAGCCTTTGTCAGAAAGAAATTCTGTAAAAGGCGCATATGGGAAATTGGCTATTAATAAAAATATTGATCCAATCATAAGTAGAGGAAGGGTAAATAATATTCCATCTTTTAAAGCTACTATTGGCTTTATATTAACAAATTTCATCATATTAGGTATTATAATTTCATTCATTATTTTATTAATTTTATCTTTCATAATAAAAACATATCCTTTCTTTTTATGAATGTTCTATTGTAAAATCAAATGTCTTTAAGTTTGCATGTAATATAGCATAATCTTCTTTATATTCTCTTATAATTTTTAATTCATTACTATTTTCTAATTCTACCTTAAATGATCCATCTAAATTAAATGCTGGATGATTATTTCTAAATCTCATTAATTCTAGCAATTTATGAACAACAGGTCTTTTGATTTCCATCTCTACTTCCTCTTTAGTATAATAGTGACGGTTAATATTTCTTCCAACCTTTGTTTCTTCTAATAGCTCTAAATCATTTTTACCAGCCAACATTCCGACATAATAAACTTGTGGTATTCCTGGCGCAAAAAATTGAATTGCTCTAGCCAACAAATATGCATTATCATTGTCTCCAAGTGCAGAATAATATGTACAATTAATTTGATATATATCTAAATTGTTGTATGCAGATGTATTATATATCTTTTTAACATTTGCTCCAAATTTAAATATATCTTCTTTAGTTTTATTAATTTCTTCATCTGGTAACAAGTCCTTTACATCAACCACACCAATACCATCATGTGTATCAAGTGTTGTAAATTGCTTTCTAGGACATATTTCTAGCCAATTTTTTAAATACTTTCCTTCTCCATAATAAAGAGCATGTATTAATAACATAGGAAGTGCAAAATCATATACAAAGTATCCTTTTTCAGCAATCTTTAATTGCATAGAGTAATGTTCATGTATTTCTGGTAATAGTAATGCTCCATAATCTTTTAAAACCTCATCACATTGTCCTAAAAGATTCCAAACTCCTGGTTCTATAAAAAAGCAACTTGTTCCTGCTTTTTTAGTGGCATAAGCAAATGCATCTAATCTTATTAATGATGCTCCATTACCAACTAAAAATTTAAGATTTTCATTAATGAACTTTTTACCTGTTTCAGATTCACAATCAATATCTATTTGCTCTTCATCAAAGGTACACCAAACCTTTTCTTCTGTCCCATCCGCAAACTTAGCTGTTACATAAGGCGCTCTTGGCTTTCTCTTATAGATAGCATCTACCTGTTCTTGATTTGGTTCTCCATTCTCCCAAAAATCCTTATAACGTATAAATAAATCCTTATATTCAGAATTGTCTTTTTTACTTAGGAAATCTTTATAATAAAAACTTTGGGCTGAAATATGATTTATCATATAATCATACATTAAGAAATATTTATTACTTAATTCATTTATATCATTCCAATCTCCAAATGATTTGTCAACTTCTCTGTAAGTCATAGGCGCAAAACCTCTATCACCCGAAGATGGGAAGAACGGTAGTACGTGTATACCTCCTATCGCATCACTTATATGTTCATCTAATACATAACTTAATTCTTTTAAATTTTTCCCTAAAGAGTCTGCATAAGTAATTAACATGATCTTATTTTCAAATTTTTTCATAAAGTAATCCCCCTTTCTTTAGTTTCTAAATTCGTTTACATGAATTAGTATATATAATATTATTTTTCTTGTCAGTAATTCAGGCACCATATAAATCAATGTAGCCTTCAAAATAATTTATTACAAAATAAAAAATATATTTTTTATTTTGATTCAAAAAAAATTTGTTTAGAATAAAAATATTCTAAACAAATTTTCTCTTAAATAATCGTTTACCTATGCTTTCAATAATGTACATTACAGGCATCTGTGTAGTCATATCATTCATGTTATGCTTGAGATAAGGAACGTAATATGAAATGTTATAATCTGAAATTTTAGCCAATGTACAATTTGTTTTATTGGTAATACTTATAACTTTACAATTTAAAGATTTTAGAGTATTAACGATTCTAATTGTTTGATCTATTTCACCTGAAACTGATAAAGCTATTACGGTACATTTTTCAAAAACATTTCCTTCAATTTGAAAGTATGGATCATCAATTGCTAAACTAAACTTTCCTGTACCAGATAAATATCTTGCACCATATCTACATAATACTCCTGAAGTTCCCAGACCAACCCACAGAGTTCCATTAGAGTTTTCAATTATATTTACTATGTTTTCTATACTTTTCTGAAATTCTACTTCTTTATATTTTTTAAGACTATCGATGATTTCATCTAAGTCATCTTCTATATCTATATCCTTTTGGTCATCTAAATAAAGCTTAAATTTAACTTTAAATTCAGAATAACCATCACATTTCACTTTTTTGCAAAATCTCAATACAGTTGTTGTTGAAACATGTGCATTATTTGCTAAATCCTTTATTGTCATTTTTAGTACTTCATGTGAATTTTGTATTATATAATTATACACCGAAAGTTCTAAATCGTTTAAACTTTGAATCTTTTCATAGTCAAACATAGCCTTATCACCTCTAATACTTGCATTTATTACTAATCTATCACATAAGATTCTTCAAGGCAAGGATAATACTTCCATATTAAAAGTTAATCATTCTCTTCTATCAATTCAACATCAGATAAATCTACTACTAAATCAGAAAATCTTATAGATTTGAATTTATCATTTAATGTACAACTATGTTTTAATTCATACTTATCATCAACTAATGAATAAATCCATACTTTTTTACTCATTGGTGATACAATCCAATATTCAGGTACTCCATATTTTTCATATAAATCCTTTTTTACGATTAAATCATCATCTGAATTTGAAGGACTTAAAACCTCAACAACTAATTGTGGAATCCCAATATATCCTCTATAAAAAATTTGTTCTTTATCACAGTAAACAGCAACATCCGGTGCTATTTCTGCTTTTTTAGATTTAACTAATTTATCTATTTTGTTCTTATCGGATTTTATATCACTAGGACTTTCTTTAGTTAAAAATAACGCTGCTTCAATTGAAACATTACATTTTTTCCTAAAATACTGTTTCAATTGTATATACACTTCTCCCTGTAATTCTATATGATTATATCTAGGTCTTGGCGACATATATTTTACTGTATCTATCCACTCTTCTTTTTGAAGAAAATCTTCTTTAATATCTACTCCCATATACATTCCCACCTTGGTATTATAGTGTTTTCCTTAACTTTATGTATATTATATCCTATATTTACTCTTCTTAAAACAAAAATAATTGCATTTATCAAATTGATACATACTATTTAAAGCATATCCTTACAATAATTATAACAAGGATTTATCATAAGTGTTTTTTTATTTTATTCAGTTTTAAAATTATTTAAGTATTTTTGCACTATTATAGTTTAATTTCATTAGAAATACCATTATTTCTAGTTTATTATTGATAAATAGTAGTATATAATATAAATACAATGAAGTAATAGATATTTTATAGAACAGAAAATATAAATGTGAAAATATTCTATATGGAGGTGAATTTAATGAATATACCACACAATATAAATTCATATTATACCGAAACACAATTTGAAGAAATTCAATCTAAATTTGATGGAAAGGCTGAATATGAAAATGGTGAAATCGTATTATCTTCTAATACATCAATTAAACATAATTCTATAAAAGGAAATATTCTAGCGTCATTAATTATGTATTTTAAAAGAACTAATTGCAAACCATACGATGAACAAATAGAAGTTATATTCAAAAATGAATCTGAACTCCATAAATATAAACCTGATGTTTTTGTTATGTGTGATAATCCTAAAAAGCAAGGTGAGAGCTTTATATCTCCTCCTAAAATTGTATTTGAAATAGTTTCTAGAAGTACTGCTAATCATGATTATATTACTAAACTTTATGTATATCAAAAATTTGGAGTTCTTGAGTATAACATTGTTGAACAAAATGGATTTATTGTTCAATATACTTTAATAGATGAGCAATACCAAATAACAAATACTTTTAAAAGTGGTGATGCATACAAAAGCAGTATATTTAAAGATTTAACTATAGATTTAAAAGAAATATTTGAAGAATAATCAATTGTCAATTACCAATGATGTTAGACTAAGCCCAACAACTGAAATTACTGTTGGGCAAAAATTTCTAGAGAATATCCATATCTATAGAAGCTTTTCTAAATTGTTAACTAATTCTCCTATTGCATCAACATATTCATTTACTATCCTATTAGCAATTTCATCTGCTAAATCTTCACTATAAATATGTAATGTAGAATTTCTATCTTCTAACAAACTAATCCAAACTTTATCATTAGATATTAAGTTATTTACATATGCCTTTTTATATATTGAACGTGGAAATGAATTTTCAAGAGTCACACCTAAATATTTCATAAATTCCCTAAGTGTTTTATGAGTAAGTTCATATGTAAATTCAAATCTTTGAATTAAACTATCCCTTATTATATCATCCTTGCCATCATATAACTTGCTTACTTCTAAAAGTCTATCATAAGCTTTTTTTAAGTTCATATATTTAAAATCAATGCTTCTCATAGATAATAATCCCTTCTTTTTCAACCTGGCTTACAAATGTTTCATCATGTATATCTTTCATATCCGAAAAATCAAACTCTAACAAAGTACTCGTATTCATTTCAATATCCTCAATAAATTCTACTATTGAAGTATCACAATATATGGCCAAATCTATATCACTTTTAATTGAATTATCTCCTCGTGCTCTAGATCCAAAAAGAATGACTTTTTTTATTTTATCATGTTTGCGAGATATATCTATTATTTCTTCAACTATTTTTTTCTCTAAATTCAAATTCATCACTCCACTAATAAAAATCATCTTTTCCTAGATAATCAAAATCCAATATTATAATATGGTGACATTTTTATTCGCCTTCATCAACTTCATATCTTCTTTTATAATATTTTCAAGCCACTCATTATTTCTATGATATTTATTTACATACATTCTAAAATCAATTTCACGCTCAAAATCTAAAATTATTTTATTATTACTTAATAAGTAACTATCGGCAATTCTATTATCAAATTCATTCATATAAAGAAACGTAATATTAATATTTTCAAATTCAAAAAATTTCTGAAGTCCTAAAAGAAGTTCATCTTCAATTTTAAATTCAAATTCAACACCAAGATTTTTATTAAGCAAAATCAATATATCTATATCACTTCTATTTTCATCCCAAAATTCAGTATTATAGCTTCCAAAAACACAAAGTGAAACAATATTTTCAGTATTATTAATTTTGAAATCTTTAATATTCTTTTTATCTGGCATTAAATTTTCACCTCGCTAATTATATTACTAATATTATAGCCTAAATATATTTTATTTAAAACTAAATAGCAGCAAGATTTATTAAAAAATCCTTCTGGGTTTTATCATGGAATAAATGCCTGGGAAGTGAACTTTTTAAATGAAAAATCTACTTTTGGATTAATTCTAGCCATGTTTTCCACCACCATTTTTGTCTCATTTTTTCCTTATCTTTAGTTATATTATTTACCTAGATTATACATTATAAACAGCAGTATTTCTATTAGTTTCATGTTAAATCAGAATAATAAAAATATCCCTTACCATATAGCATGGATTTCAAGATACATAAATCCTAGTTTAAATATTGATAATGATCCATTAAGTAAAAATACATTTGAACTAGCAGAAATGGTTTATACATTAGATTATTTAAATAGTCATAATGGTATAATAGGTCTTCATGGATATACTCATCAATTTGGTGAATTTGAATCAGGAGCTGGATTTGAATTTGGAAGATATGAACCATCAACTAAATTGTTTAGAGAAAAAATAGAAAAGGCAATTGAGACTGCAAAGTATTTAGATATACCAATAGATTTTTTTGAAACTCCACACTATGAAATAACCCCAGAGCAAAATAAAATTGCTGAAGAATATTTTAAGATACTATATTATCCATTTAATGATTACGGCATAGATAAAGCTGATTTAACTAAGCCACAAGTAAGTCCTTATAATCGTAGTTCATTGTATATATCAACTCCCCTAGATTATATTGCTGAAGGCAGGGAAGAAGAGTGTTTAGATAGAATTAAAAATTCAAGTATAGATAATATGGGGAGTGTGTTTTTTCATCCTGTTTTGGATAATAGATTTATTTTGCTGAGTCAAGATGAAAATGGGTAGCCTGTTTATATTTATGTTGAGGATTCTTTTTTAAAGAGGTTGGTTGGGATACTTGAGGGTAAATGGTATGAGTTTTTTCAGGTGAATGAACTTTGAAATCAGATTATGAATAACTATATAATGAATAAAGATAGGCTTATTTATAAATTAGATAATTAGAAAGTTTTTATAAATACTTGCAGAACATATTATTAAGAATATTAAAATATTGCTTATATGTTAAATACCTCAGGGATATCACTGAGGTATTTATTTATCTACTTCTTTCACCTAAAAACTTTGCAATGAACCTTATTCCAAAGTTAGGTAATAAATTAAATAAAACTTTTATATTTTTCTCTTTTAAGGAACGTTTAAATACATATTTAGCTAATGCAAATCCACTTTCATTTCCCTTATATTTTTTAAAATATGGATTTTGTTTGAAGAATATTCCTGTATCATAATATCTATTGTAAAGCTGCCTAAATGTAAATTCATGTGAATGATATATCTCTGAATCTGCACAATATTTGATTCTATATCCAACATGAATTAGTTTATGTGCAAAATACATATCTTCATTAGTAGGCATATCTTTTCCATCATACGCATTTAATTCCCTATATATTTTTGTTCTTACTGCTGAAGATGCATCTGAGTAGAAGAATGTTAATAATCCATATTTTTCAATATCTTCTTTAGATACAATTCTTGATACTTCTGGATAATTCTTTTCACGAGTATACTTTTCAATACTGTTATTTTCACAAATCTGCCTACTGAAGCTAGCTTCACATTCCCCATTAATTATTGGTGTAATTAAGTTTTTAAGCCATATATTATTTTTTATTTTTATGTCTTGAGATATAAAAACAATTATGTCTCCTGTAGCTTTTTCTGCCATCATTTCTCTAGTTTTGCTATGGGAAAAATCTTTAGGTTCTATTAGCGTATAATTACAATTTAATTTTTTTAGTATATTCTCACTTTCATCGATACTTTTTGTAACTACATAGAGTATCTCTAAGATAAAATCTGTATTTAATTTTTGTTTTAGAATACTACTATTCAAATTTTCAATATACTTCTGACCATTGTATATTGGACAAATTATTGATATTCTCATTAGCTTTATCTCCTATATTTATCAAGTGAATCTTTTCAATTTAGTACTTAGTAATTTATTGGTAATTCAATATTTTACTGAAATTAGTCTATTTTAAATAATGTTTTAATTGCAATACCACCAATGTACATAATAGAATAAATGCTTGATAATGCAATATACGCATATGTAGTAATTTTCCATAGTAACTTATTTAATTTAATTTGTTCTATCATAGCTTTTAAAAGTATACCTGCTATTATAATTAATAATATATTACTCATAAAAAATATACGTGGGCCTGATGCAAATACAGTTGGTGATAATCCTAATATATATCCACTAGATAAACTAGCTAAATATAGGATAAGACAAATATACCTATCATTTTTATTTTTAATTGTTACAAAAATAAAACCAATCAATGACAGCATAACGAACGCCGATATACTTGATGAAATAACACTGCTCATTGGATTAAAAAATATTTTACTCAGAATAGTTTCTATATCAAAGTTATATTCATAACTTGTTGTAGCAGATATCATTTTATTAATTGGCATTATGCTACCTATAAAAAATAATGAAGGAATAAATGCTATCACTTTTACATATACTTTTCTATGCTTATTATTGCTAATATATATTATAAATAATAATAAACTTATCAATAACATTATTACTGTCGATTCTCTTATTAAATGAGAATGTGTCCAATTTATTCCTTGATATACCTTATCAAAAAATGATAATTCATTAAAATTGGGATACCATTTATTTGTCTCTTTTATTATTCGTTGAATATTTCCTGGTGATAGTGTATATATCACCAAATTTACAGATACAATGACATTTTCTATAATAAAAAATGAGTCTATCCTCTTATTCTTTATGTATAAATAAATTGATGTTAAAATTCCAAAACACAACAAAACAGCTGCTGTTTGTTCCATATATGATACATAAAATACGGATGCTATAACCAAAATTTTAAGTTTACCACTTAACTCCTTATTATAAAGTTTATAAAGATATGGTAACATTCCTATTAAGCAAAATACTGTGGGCCATAAATAATAAAAGCTTCCTGTAAACCATAAACAACTTCTTGTTGTAACTGATATAGGTATAATAAAGAATGATAAACATACAAAATAATCAACAATTTTATTTATATTACTATAATATTTTAATATTGTTATCTTTATTACATGTGATATAAGAATAAGAAACATCACAGCAAATATTGTATTAATTATTTTCCATATCCATAAATTCAACATAGAAAATACGCCTATGAAAAATTCACTAGCTATCCTTCCACTCCAAATTTCATATCTCATAACAACAAAATCAAATATGTTTTTATGTTGAGCTACTACATAAATAAACTATGCGTCATCACCTGGATATAACACTATAAAACATTGAGCTATAAAAAATATGATTCCAAAAATAATAAAAGGATAGTAATTTTTTAAAATTTTATCTTTAACAAACATTGATTTATCTCCTCTAAATATCTATCAAGTGCATCTTTCCATTGTGGCAATAACTCAAAACCATTTTCAAGCAATGATTTTTTAGACATTCTTGAATTAAGCGGTCTCACTGCTTTATATGGATATTCGCTTGTCAAAATATGATTAACTTTACACTTTGTATGTGCCTTATTCATTATCTCTTCTGCAAATTCAGCCCAAGAGCAAAAGCCTTCATTTGTAGCATGATAAACCCCATATTTATCTGATAAAGCCATATTGCACAAAAGTTTAGCCAAATCAACAGTATATGTAGGGCTACCTATCTGATCACGAACAACATTTATAGAGTCTTTTTCTTTTCCTAATCTAATCATTGTTTTAACAAAGTTATTTCCGTTGCTTCCAAAAACCCACGATATTCTTACAATAAAATATTTACTTAATAGTTCTTGTACTTTTAATTCACCTTCATACTTTGTATTTCCATAAACTGATCTTGGTATTTTCTTATTATCAATCTCAAAATGAGTATTTCCCTCTCCATCAAATATATAATCTGTTGATATGTAAATCATCTTAGCATCTATTCTTTTGCAAGCTTTTGCTATATTTTCCGTTCCTTCTACATTTACCTTGTAACATATTTCTTTTTCATCTTCTGCCTTGTCTACTGCAGTATATGCAGCACAATGAATCACAAATTCTGGATTCAGATTTTCTATATATCGTTTTACATCATCTTTATTTGTTATATCTAATTCTTTTCTTTCTATACCTAAGCATTCTATATTTCTCTTTTTTAATTCTCTTCCAATAGAGGATACTATGCAATTATTAAATATTTGATGTATAAATGAAATTGTAATGTCTATAATAATAATAAAATTTTGATAAATTGCAATAATAAATTGAACTAGTTTTTAGTTATGATCTAAATGCTTGAATTTACTTTGACTGCATATATTTCATCTAAGTGCATTTCAAATAGCTCTTCTGAAGTTTTATAGTTAAGTATTCTCCTTAGAAGAGCATTCATCCATTCTTCTATAAATGCAATATCATCGGAACTATAATCAGATATACGTTTTCCCTTTGGGATAAAACGGCGTATTAAACCATTATGACACTCATTAGTTCCTTTTTCAAATGAAGAATATGGATGTGTGAATATACTTTTGTATTTGTTCCTGTTTCTAATGTGGATAGATCAGCAAATTCAAAGCCATTATCACCTGTTATGGTTTTAAAAACTTCACTAAACTTATCGCCATATATCTTACGGATATTATTAAGAGCTTCCGTAACTGCTTCAGCAGTCTTAGATGCAATTTTATGAATAATGGTATTCCTAGTTTTATGCTCAATAATAGTTAGAAGAACACAGTCATTATTGGATTTTTCACCAACAACAGTATCTATTTCCCAATGTCCAAATTCTTCACTATTATCGATATTACTTGGACATTCAGAAATGCTTTTTCTTATGCTTCTTTGCTTTTGTTCGCTTAGTATTTCTGCGTAGCTTCATTGATAAATCTGCATTAATAACAACTAACAGACCAAGATCAATATAATTGTATAAAGTTTTAGCACAAACTATTTGAGAGCGTTGAAACTTGTCTTTGGCAAGGGCGTTACCTACACATGCATCTGGCGACCATGAGTGATTCTTAATCTTATCAACAGCATAATTAATGAAGTCACTGCCTTCTATACATTTAAATGTGCATCAGGAATTCTGGCGATTATTTTGATAAATAGCCTCGCCAGTATCTGCAAGATACATTCAACATAGTTTCCTTGTTTTATCTGTGTAGTTGTACCACAATATATCTCATTTAAAATGTTATTAATTGGGCGATTAATCTCTTTAACTATCTTATATGCTGAGAATCCATCTTTAAGACACAGTTCAATAGTCATGCGTTCTTTGAAATTCAAATATTTATTTTTACGTGATTCTGTGTTATGATTTTGATGTTCCATAGTGATTATCCTCCGTGTTTAATTTTGTTTTGTGATTAAATCATAACATAGATAATCTATTATGGATTTTTTATTAGTTCAATTTCATTTTACAATTAGTCATAATAAAATTTTAAAAAATCTTTTTAGGTTCTTCTATAAAATATACTTGAAACTATTACACATAAAAAACATAAAATTTCAACTGCATTAATTATATTATGAAATTTCAAAATTACCTATATTTTCAAATGATTCTATTAGAATTATTGATAGTATGCCAATACCTGTTTGTAAATTTTAAAGAGCTTATTTTAGTAAATCATTCAAAGATATTGTATCTTATGAATATTGCGTTGAAAATGATAAGAATCATTAGAATATATTTTGCAATAAGTATAATTTACTAACACTATTGTTAAATATTTTTTAATACTTTTTTCACTTCTTACTTGATATCCATCTAGTCCTAAGTAAGTTTTGCAATCTCTAAAAAATGGTTCAACTGCCAAACGGTCTGTATATTGAGTTAAAATATCTAACGGTACTAATGATTTTTCTAAGGAAATAAAAGCTTTTAATGCTCCATATTTTTGAAAAACATCTTTAGGATAACTTAAAACAATAGAAACATTCTTTCTATCTTTTAAGCTGCCAATATAATTGTAAATATAGTATTGCTTATCTTTGATGGTGACAAGGTCAAAGTCTTCAATATTCAATAATGTAGCAAACTTATGAAGTTTTATTCCTAGTCTTTCATGACCTTGTGGAAAAATAACTCTGTTAGTTTTTAAAGCACCAATATAACTATAGCCAGCTTTTTCAGAAGCATTAAAAATATCCTTACAACTATACCAACTATCAGCTAACACATATCCTTTATTTTAGGCTTAGGAAGTGTTACAATTAGTTTTTGAGTCAACTCAATTTTACTCATAGATTCCTTATCATAGATATCAATTGAGTATGATAGCACTAATCCGTCACACGATAGTAAAGAAACTAGTATTTGATGTCCATATACATTCTTACCTTTTAGATGAGAATTATGAAATGAACACTTTTCAATTGGATTCTTAACCTTTGACCAGGATTTTGTCTTTTCAGAAATAGTGCCATCAATAATAAAATATATCGGCTGTCTGGATTCTTTCGATTTATCCCAAATAAGTTCTATAATACAGGCTTTTAATGCTTTTTCTAAAATTTTTTCATCCCAATTACTATTTAAAAGAAATATAGTAATACTAGTTCGATGCCTAAAAGGAGCAAGCTCTGCTATGTCGGAAATTTTACCATTATAACCTTTTGATATCATAGCATTCATTATATTTTCTAAATGTCTTAATCGAGGCTTAGTTAAGTAAAAATCAAAATTTAATTGCTTTAAAAATTTGTATATTGATAATTCATCTGATATAACTGTGTTTTGAAACATTTATGTATAGCTCCTTGCTGTCATTGTTGTGTGCAAACTAAATTATAACAAGGATTTATAATAAATGTTTTTTATTTTATTCAGTTGTAAAATTATTCAAGCATTTTTGCACTATTATAAGTCATACCTAAAAATAATTGCTTATAAAGGCTCTATTGATAATAATTTTAAGTGTCACCTAGAAATGAAAAAAGAGATTTCAATGATAGCTGAATAATTCAAGATCAATAGTGTCTTAGCTAAATCTAAATGATGGCTAATGCTTAGAATAACTCTAAAAATATTAGCTCATAATATTTCTCTTATAATAAATCATATATTAGGAAATAAAGAAATAGCCCAAATAAAACAACTTGTATTTGGTTAAAAAATCATAAAATTTTATTAAAATAAATTTTGCATTTTTTAAATCATAATTTTTGTAATCTTTAAAATAGCACAACCATTAATATAATGTTGATATAATTTTTTTATTCTCTTCATTGTATATATTACTGCTTCAAATCCTAATCTTTTTTTAATTATATAAGTCATTATTTTAATAAGATTACATAAGTAAATATCCAGATAAAATAAAGAAAAATTCTACAGCTATATATCCCCAAAAAACTATACTTTTCCTCTAAAATAAGTATAGTTAAAATGTAATACTAAAATTATAAAAATAAATCTCAATATTTCACTATCACTATTTTTATTATTCATAGTCCTCGTCTTTATTCCCCATTTATATTAGTTCTACAAAAA
>OCAO01000320.1_pt1 | contig 21619 bp, 12 predicted proteins | sample 1477151 | NCBI WGS metagenome assembly OCAO01 (sample SAMEA2580298, study PRJEB22360) | human gut metagenome | biome: human gut; feature: human-associated habitat; material: faeces | place: Denmark | collected 2008/2010 | reverse complement strand
GTGTACCATTTTTTAGAAGAAATTTAAATATATCATCTAAAAATAATCGTGATTTATATTTACAAATTACTTAAGTTGACGACATTGTTCGAACGCCAATACAAACTACTAATTAGTAGAATGCGTTGGCGTTCAAATTCTAAAAACCTCTAATCTCCTTTTGGTAATATTTCTTAATATTCATATATTTATGTACTTGATTGATTTTAAATATTTTATATTATTATTTATATGTTTTAATTCAAATTCAATATTAAATATACTATATTACTCATATCTTTCTAACCGAGCCTTATATCATAAGCTTTGGGAGTTTCTTTTTATTTTTTATAAATAGCTCCTATTCTTTCAGCAAGTTTTAACGCTTCCTTCTCTAAAAGTGACTTGTATTCATAATTTTCCTTAGGAATTTCTAAACTAATGACTCTATTTTTTCCTTCTTTTGAGATTTTCCAAAGTGCTATAGCTTTATTACCCATAAAAACAGTTGGACTTCCATTTCCTTTAGAATCATAAGCATTAATTTCATAAAGATTAAGACATTTTCTTGCTTTTGAATTAGGTGCATATCCCATTAATAAAGGATCCCAATCAGGTAGAAATCTAATAGATTTATCTTCTGTTTCTGGTTTGTAATTTAAAAACTTATCTTTTTGATTTAAAGTCATCCATAACTCATCATCAATTTTAATTGCATTTATTCCTTCCAAGAGGTTTTTTGCAGTTTTTTTAGTAATTCCCATCCACCATGTTAAATCTTCTATAGTTACTGGCCCATAATTTTCTATATATTCGCGAGCAATTTCAATGTATAATTCATCTCTAATTTTATTGTTTTTACAAAAATCTGGTGATGAATGTTTATAAAGCCATCGGTTAGACCAAGAATTATCAGATGGCACACGTATAAATACTCCTTCATAAGTTGCTACTTTAACAACTGAGCTTACTTCTTTGGACGTTAATCCTAAAAGATTTTGTAATTCCTTCAACTTAAAAGGTTCATTTTCAACATTACTATTAATCCTAAATAATATTTCATTATATTGTTCCAAGGTTAAATTTACTTCATTCAAACGCCACTCATGTTCTTTGAGATCTAGACGAGTCGCATTAAAAATTAAAGAAGCTAAATTTTCAGGTAAAATAAATTTGGATCTTCTCATTGCAGGTACTCTTACTAACGATATATCTTTTTCATCATTTATTGCTTCATCAAAATTTTTGCTTTTATTACGTGCTAATACCGCCAACCAGCTCGTTGGATGATTAGAATATACGCCTAAATAACATGATGAAATATGTTTAATATCCGAATTTTCAAATCGTGTAAAGTGTATATATCCTAACCACTTAGCCAACATATCATTATTTATTTCTTTTATCATGATTATTCCCCCTTTTACAATCCAGTGATAATATTTTCTATTATTTTGTTAAAACATAACTTCTTAATATATTGTTTACTAATTCATTTGGCACATTTACTATATAAAAAGCTCCTTCTGTAATAATATATTATTTTGATTATTACCCAGAAGAAGCTTTTTAGATTTAGTTTACACAAAACTTTTTATATTACTTATTCATAAATATCATTTTAAAATTTAGGTTTTATACAACTTAAAAAATACATATTTACCATTCATTATAGCATTATTCCATTTACTGTTCAATCATTATATGCATTTCTTAAAATTTCTATTTCTTTTGAACCTTCTCCTATTTTTTCATGTCTATCCTTGTGACTATTAAATGGATTCTTACTGTCATTTAAATGAATTGCACAAAGTTTATCCAATCCGATAATTGTATCAAATTCTTCTAATACTTTATCTAAATCATTCACTATATCATATCCTGCATCATATACATGGCATGTATCTAAGCATACCCCTATATGTTTTTTTAATTCGATTCTACTTATTATTTCTGCAATTTCTTCAAAACTTCTGCCAACTTCAGTTCCTTTTCCTGCCATTGTTTCAAGCAATACTTTTGTTGTCTGCTCTTTTTTTAACAATTTATTTAAGTGTTCTGAAATAAATTCTATTCCGATCTTACTTCCTTGCTTTAGATGACTTCCTGGATGAAAATTATATAAATTATTAGGAATATACTCCATTCTCTTAAGATCATCTTCCATTATTTCAAAAGCAAATTTTCTTGTACTTTCATCTTTAGAACATGCATTTAAAGTATATGGAGCATGAGCAAGTATTTTTGAAAAATTGTATTCATTCATAAGATCTCTTAATTTATTTATATCATCTTCATTAATATCTTTAGCTTTCCCACCTCTAGGACTTCTTGTAAAAAACTGAAATGTATTTGCTTTAATAGATAAAGCTTCTTTTCCCATATTATAAAATCCTTTAGTAGTGGATAAATGACAACCTATATTTAGCATGTTTTATATCCTCCATTGTTAATCATATATCTTCAACATAATTGAAATTAATATATAAATTATACAAAATTATCTACGATATCTAATCTAGTTTCCGTGTTTTAATTAATCAGCAATTAAATAATAATTATTAAACAAACATAGCACCATTAACATCAATTACTGCACCACATATATATGAGGCATATTCACTACATAAAAAACATATTGTTTGAGCTTGTTCATCTACTGTTGATGGACGTCCTATAGGAATTCTTTCTAAAATAGTATTTCGTCTTTCTTCGCTATATTCATTCCACATGTTTTCAACACGTTTAGTTAAAGTTAATCCTGGCGCAACTGCATTAACAGTAATTCCAAATGGTGCAAGTTCAAATGCACATTGTTGTGTAAAACCTACAATTGCTGATTTTGCAGCTGTAAAATCAGCACCACCAAAGAAAGTATAAGTTCTTCCAGCTACTGCAGAGATATTTACTATCCTTCCCCAATTATTTTTTTTCATTAAAGGAACTGCTGCACGAGTACAATTAAAAGCACTTCTTAAATTTAATTCAAATGTTCTATCCCAATCATCATCTTCAATTTCTTCAATTAGTTTTGTATGAAGAGTAGCTCCTACAGTATTAACTAAGATATCTACTTTTCCGAACTCTTCATTTATCTTTTCAAAAACCTTATTAACCTCATGTGACTTAGTAACATCTACACTATAATATATAAAATCATTATCTTCTTTAATATTGTCAATATTCTTATCTAATGCAATAATTTTGCAACCATCTTTTTGTAATTTTTTTGCTACTGCATTTGCTATTCCACTGACAGCACCAGTAATAACTGCTATTTTCATTATTTATTCCTCCCTACTTAACCAAAATACTTTCTATATCATCTAAAAAATATTTTATTATTAATTCTCCTTGTTTTTCATAAGCATCTATGTCCAAATCTATTCTTCCTGAAATGTTTTCACTATTTTCGTCAAGTGTTATTTCAAAACCAGCTCTACATGTACCATTATGTAATAGCTTAATCGATAACCACCCATTATTATCTAGAGGAACTTTTACACCTTCCATCCTAGAATTCCATGAATTAAATAATTGAGGAAATGGAAGTTCATAATCCACATTTCTTGGTGATATACCTTTAGGATATAAAGCTGTAACTTCAACTTTCTGACGGCTTGCAGCTCTTATTATCTGCTTTTGTATCTCTTTAATTACTGAAACTAGAGGCTCTTCAATATGTGTATCAGTAGATATTGGGATAGTATTAGATAATGGACCTACAACATCATATTCATCTTGACAGTTTCTATTAATAAAAGATACCCCAGTAACAACCCTTTTAACTCCACTTACTTTACTTATTGCACGTTGGAATGAACCAAATAATACTGAAAATGGAGTAACATGATAAGCTCTTGCAGCTTCTAACACTTTTTTTCGTTTTATACTAGATGAAAAAGGTATGCTTTTAGTATTTTCTCTAACATTACTTTTATTTGAACTAACTGCATCAATTCCATATGGACCTGGTTCTAAGTAAATATCTTCTTTGCTTATGTTTTCATTTAAGTTTCTATTATTTTCGCTCTCAGCGTATTCATTCCATCCTTTTGATGTTTTAATTTCATTTCCACAATATCTATCAGCAATTTCTTTGATAATTATATCTATAGATACCCCATCACAAGTAAATGTCCAAAAACCAATCCATACATGTATTCCTGTATCATCCACTGTTGCTCCTAATCTCAACCCTGTTTCATATGCCTTTCTATCACTATATGAAATAAAACTTTCGTCATTAATTTTATTGCATTCTATATCTAATTGCTCCCTAAGTTTTTTAAACAACAATTCTTCTTTAGGTGCATAGCCTACAATATTATCATCTTCAATATTAAAACTTGCAGCTAATATAGGATAATGAGCTAAAGTCTCTGCAACGGAATCAAAAACTTTTTCTTTATTACATTTAGGTGAAAAATCTATTCTAAATGCTCCAGCATAATTACGTCCTGTTTGATCAAGTACTGCACCAATCCATTTCTCCTTTAACACTGATGTACTTAAAATTTTTACTTTCTCACCATCTATAGGATCAACTAAATAATTCTTATCCATCTAAACCACCTCACTTTCTATAAATTTGCTAACTTTAATGAATTTTCTATCATTTTCATTCCATACTCAGTGCCTACACTTTCTGGATGGAATTGAACACCTGCTATAGGCCTTGTAGGATGACGTATTGCCATTACAACCCCATCAGATTCAGAAACAGCTGAAGTTATTAATTCATCCCTTCCACTTTCATCAATAATAGCTAAAGAATGATATCGTACTACAGTAATAGGTGATGGTATTTCAGAAAAAATTCCTATACCATCGTGTTTTACCTTAGCCTTTTTTCCATGCTGAACAGTTGGTGCATGAGTAAGTGTCCATCCGAAGAATTCTCCTATAGCCTGATGTCCTAAGCAAACTCCAAAAACAGCTTGTCTCTCATCAACTTCACTTAGTATATCTAAATAACCATGTTCCTTAGGTGTCCCTGGTCCAGGACCTAAAACTAAAAGATCCGGTTTCCATTCTTTATACACTCTTATTGGATCCTCATTAACCCTTATTACTTTTGTTTCTGCACCAGTTTTTTGATAATACTGTGCAATAACAAATACGAAACTATCAAACGCATCTACTAATAAAACTTTCATATATTTCCTCCTATTAAACTAACAATCGTAAAACGTGATTCACACTACAATATTAATAAAAAACAATATCTTTCTTTTTTCTGTTATAACTGAATCTTTAAAATCAATTAGAACATCAAAAAGAAATGACATTGTTATGGATTCAATTATTGTTTATTGGCTTTTATGTTATTAACTACTCCTATTTTTCTCGAAGTATATACTACTAAAGCAATTAACATTTTAATATTACAATAGTCTAAAATATCAAAAATTCAACGTATCTAAACTATATATAATTTTAAAATTTTCTAAAGGTACCAGTAAATCAATCAAGTACCCCTAGTTTTGTGTACATCATAATTTACATATATGATAACAACGGTAACTAATACCAATTTAAATGTATAATTTATCGACTTACCTTTAATGCAGCCATAGCAATAATATTTAAATATTCTTATTGTTTCTAATGCTCAATTTTCATTGCTTTTTATACGTTTTTCTATCTACTAATCATTTAGAATTCAATTTTTAAATATTATTTTTGAAAATGCACATTATACTATCGCTCTAGCAAATGAATTTATTTTTGCTCCAGCTTCATCCCACTCTGAAGATGCTTCAGAATCAGCAACAATTCCAGCTGCCGCCCTAAGTACATACTTTCCCGGATTTCCAACTATAGTTCTAATAGTTAACGCAAAGACTCCTTCATTTTTTCCTGTAATATATCCAGTACATCCACAAAATAAACCTCTTGCTTTTCCTTCAAGTTCTGCTATAATTTCCATTGCCCTTACCTTTGGTGCTCCAGTCATTGTTCCTGCAGGGAAATTAGCTGAAATTAAATCCCAAATGTCACATTCCTTACGGATTGGTGTTTCAACAGTTGAAACTAAATGATTTAATGTTCCATAAACATCTAACTTCATGAATGATGTAACTTCAATTCCGCCCTTTACAGCACAACGCGCCAAATCGTTTCTTGCCAAATCAACAAGCATCAAATGTTCTGCCATTTCTTTAGGAATTTCATCTAACCTGCTTTCTCTCACATCATCTTGTGACATTGTTCCTGCTATTGGTCTTGCCTGTGAAATACCATCTTTACATCTAATCATTAATTCCGGACTAGAAGACATCACATGTTGATTTTTAAGTTCAATATAAGACATATATGGTGCAGGATTAATAGATACAAGTCTTTCATATAAATCAATTGGATTTATCGTAGCACTTGATACTGCATGTCTACATAATTGTACTTGATAAATATCTCCACAACGGATATATTCTTTAGCTCGTTCAACCCAATTATAAAAATTATTTCTATCAGTTAAATCTTTTATTGTACCGAAATTCCAGGCTTCAGTTTTTACTTTATCAGTAGACTCATCTGTAATAATTTTCAATAATTCTTTAGGTTCAGTGCATTTCTCATTATTATTTCTTAATACATATATACATACATCTTTCATTGAACTATCGTATTTTATAGCATTTCTATATACTCTAAGAACTACTTCTGGTTCATTTTCATCAACACTCATACCAGGTATATTTTCAATAAAACGAGCTACACTGTATCCAAGTGTTAATGTAATAGGAAACTTATCAGGTAAGTTAAGGTATTCCCTTACTTCCCTAAGTTTATTCCATAATGTTTTCGTATCATCATTAAGTATTTCTTTACATTTACTAACTTTTAACTCAAATCGTTCCTTAGCATATACAGTCCACGTATTATTAGACAACATTATTTCAAATAATAAGTCAGTCATAAATGTTGTTTCTTTACCGTCAACTTCTTGGAAACCTTCACCTGTTTCAAATAAAGCTGATTGAGGGTAAGAATTCAAAATCTTTTTTCGTACTTTATTTAGTGGTAAGGCATTATCAATTATATATTTATCTGCAATTAGTAAATTTTCTTCCTGCTCTATTGTAGTCATGAGACTTTACCTCCAATCTCTTATTCTAGCATGTTTCCATGAAACATAGGCTCCTGTCTCAGTTCTAGGATCTAACTTTTCTGGCATAGATACTTTTACTTTTACTCTAAAATAATCACTTAATTGCTGTTCAATTTGTGCAAGTGACTTATTTAATAATTCGGAAACTATTGATACCTCTAATTCATCACTGCCATCACTTCCAGTTCTAATATCAACTTGATATCCATCTATTCCATCTGCTATTCTTAAAACTGCTGACTCTATTTGTGCAGGTAACATTTTACGTCCAGCTATTGTTGTAATATCATCAACTCTTCCAAATACTCTTATTAAACGAGATTTATTACCACATTTACAATCCTCTGTATTATAGATACATGCTAAATCCCCTGTACGAAATCTTATTAAAGGCTTAGCTCCTGGTACAAGCATTGTAAGGCATAATTCTCCAACTTCACTATCAATGCCTTCTATCGGAATTATTTCAGCAATATAATTTGTTTCGGAAAGATGTAATTTTCCGCAAGTACATCCTGTAGCAACAGCATGTACTTCTTGTGAACCGTATAGTCCATGAGTGCAATGAGCCAACCATATTTTGGATATATTTGAAAGCATTTCTGGAGTACATAATTCTCCTAGCATAAGTATTTCCTTAACAGATGTTTTCTTAGGATCAATTCCAATGCTCTTATAATAACGTGCAAGAGCAAGAGCAATTGCTGGTGAACAGATTAATGATTTTACTTGAAGTTTAGTAATAAGATCAGCAGCTTTAGCAAGACCTACACGAGGACTTTCAGGCCATAATCTTACAAATGGGATATTTAAACTTCTGCATGCTTCTCCATAAGTATCTCCAAAAGCATATAGTTCAGATGGTCCCATAATAGCTGTTAAAGCATTTGTAGTACCAAATGTATACTCATATATATTTTTTAATGCATTTTTAACATATGCGCCACTAGTTTCTACATCAATTGCTGCACGTGGGCATGGTGTTGGTTTTCCTGTAGTTCCTGTTGTTTCATAATAAGTTGCTATTTCATCAAATGATAAACTACAAACATCAGTACCAACTTCACGAAGATCTGACTTAGTTGTAAAAGGTATTCCATCTAGAGCCTCAATCTCACTTCTAGCTCCATCTCTATTATTTAAATGTTTAGCGTAAAATATGGAATTCTTTTTTACATATTCAATTATTTTTTGTGCTCTAATATTATCCTTAGCACGAACATCTTTTAATTCTATTTCTCCATTTAAATATAATTTACTTTCCTCCATACTATCTATCCCCTTTGCGAAATTTCATTAACTAATTCACCAATTGTATTACTTAACATAATACTTTCTAATGAAGTTTTTATTGATAATTTAGCTTCAAGTTCTATTTTTATCTTCATAGCACTTAAAGAATCTCCTCCTAAATCAAAGAAATTATCATCTGGTAATATTACCTGTTGATTTAAATTAGCTCCAAATACACCTAAGATATTTCTTAGAGTTTCATTTTTATTAAATGTACTTGAAACCTTATTCTCTTTTGTTAATAATATTTCCCTTAAAGCTTTTACATCTACCTTACCATTCTTAGATAATGGCAATGTAGCTACTTGTTTAATATTCTTAGGAACCATGTAATTAGGTAAACTTTCTTCAAGCTTCTCACCAATTATTGATTTATCAATTGTTCCATCTGCCAAATAAGCTAAAGCAATCTGTTTTGGTTTGCCACTAGCATCAGGAATAGTAACTGCGCATGCACGCAATACACCATCACATGTCTGAGCTACTTTTTCTATTTCTCCAAGTTCAATTCTTAGTCCATTAATCTTAATCTGATTATCAATTCTTCCTAAAATTTCAATTTCTCCATTTGGTAGGTATCGTCCTAAATCACCTGTATGATACATTCTCTTTCCACTTATAGGATGACTTACAAAAGCTTTTTTACTTATTTCAGGATTTCCTATATATCCTCTAGCCAACGAAACATCACTTTCTACAACCATTTCACCTGGAACCCAATCCGGACATTCTATCCAGTTTTTAGAAACAATATGATACTTTGAATTACTCATTGGAGCACCATAAATAACGGAATTACACATACTGCCTTCTAAATCATTAATCTCATGAACTATTGACCAGTTAGTAGTTTCTGTTGGTCCCCCACATGAAAATAACTTGCTAGATGGGAATAATGCTCTAATTCTTGGAATTAAAGTTAATGGAATCCAATCCCCAGCCATAACTATATTCTTTAATGATTCTACAGGATGCAATTCTTCTTCTGTTTCTGCTATGCAACATACAAGTTCCATAATAGCTGGAACACATGCCCAAAAATTAATCTTAAATTCTCTCTGTAATTCAAGCCATGTTTCTGGAATTGGTCCAACAGCATATTCTGGAATTACAACTGATCCACCATGAAGTAATGGTCCAAAAACATCGAAAACAGACATATCAAAATGTAAAGCTGCTGTAGCTAAATGTCTAGTATTACTATCCAATTTAAACCTTCTAACTACATCATATATATGATTTATTACTGCAATTTCTGGAATTTCAACACCTTTAGGTTCTCCTGTTGATCCAGATGTAAAAATAATATATGGTGAATAATTTTCTCTCAAAGGTTCTAAAGTAAGATCAATATTTTCAGCTAATTTACTTTCGATATCTGTATCACAATATTCTATTTTTGTAAAACCTTCCGGTACTACAGTTTGTTGTGATGCAATTGCAGTTTTTATTTTTGCCTGTTTAAATATCTTTTTAACCCTATCTTGAGGAAGATCTACATCTATAGGTACATAACCAGCTCCAAATAATAGACATCCATATACTGCCATAAATTGTGCTGGGCCTTTAGGTAATATAATACCTATAAACTTCTCTTCATCATTACAAATTTCTTTTAGCATATTTTTAATATATGATGCTCCACGACCAACATTATTCCAATTATAAGTTCCATTTTTACTAATAATCGCTGTTTCTTTAGCACGATCTTCTATTCTATTAACTAGTAAATCTCTTAAATGAACTTTAGGAATATCTACTTCAGTATCATTAACTTTATTTCTAATCTCTATTTGCTTTTTAGGTCTAAGATCGATATAAGTTCTATTCCAAATATTTTCTTCTTTAGCAAGTTGCTTTAACAGTGTTTCAAAGGCTTCAAACATATCCTTAATAACATCTGGTCTTATTACTCCTTTAAGGTAATCCCATTTGAAGTACAATACATCATCTGATTCACGAATCTGTACATCTAACATAACTTGAGGAGTCTGAGAAACACCATATACTTCTCTGCCAAGCTTTGAAACATCATGTCTTCCAGGATGTCCAAGTAAACTAGTTAATACTACAGGCATTAATGGATCACGTCCTGTACGATGAATTTTTGATAGTTCTCTCAATACTTCAACTCCACTGAAAAGTCTATGATCTAGAGCTTCCCAAATTGCATCCTGTAAACATCTTCCTTTATTTTCAAAAGTATCATTAACATTAGTTTCATATGGGACAAGTAATGTATTAGTAAAATCTCCTACAACTAAATCAATATCATCACTTACAGGCATTCTATCTGAAACTGGAAAATTCAAAGTAAATCTATCTTCTTCACTCCATGCACGTAGAACTTCGCATAATACTAACGCAACAACTCCTGATGGTGATATTCTTCTTTTTTGAGCTTGATATTTTAAACTAGTCCAGCTTTCTTTTTCTAATGTTCCTTCATACCTATCGAATTTTACTTTTTTATTACTAGAATCATTATCGATAACTTGAAGTTTTGGTGCAGGAGGTAATTCTTTAATCTTCTTTAACCAATATTCCTTATGTTCATTATATTGCTTACTTTCTTTAATCTTCTGCTTATATTCCACATAATCATGGAATGTTGTTTTCAATTCTGGAAGTTTTCCTGCTTTACCAGCATATAAATCAATTAAATCTGGTACTATAGTTTGAAAGATTGACCAAGCATCAGCAATAAGCATATCAATACAGAAATGTATTCTACTCTTATCTGAACTAATTTTACTTACTTCAAAATTAAATAATGGCCATTGCTCAGTTCCGATTTCTTTATTAGCCATATAATCACGTATTTTATCAATTTCATAATCAATTTCTTTTTTAGGAAGATTACTTAAATCCCTATACTTAACCACTTTTCTTACATCATATTTTCCAATAACTTGCTTACCATCTTTGTTAATTGTCATTCTTAACATTGGATGTCTATTAATTAATAAGCCCACTGCTGTAACGAACTTTTCATAGTCTAAATTTACAGATTCCCATTCAAAGTATCCTTGACAACCAACACCACCATAATTGAAATCTGAACCACGTCCAATCCATAAAGACTGTTGGCTCTCATTTAATTCAAAAGATTCATCCTGTTTATTTAATGGTAAATGCTTAAATATAGGCATTTCAGAATCATTAACTGAATTAGCTAAATGTATAAGATTTGATAATATTGGATTTTTTAAGAACGTACTCATTTCAATGTGTAGTCCATGCTTAAAGTCTAAATCTCCCATCATACACATTGCTTTTAATGAATCTCCTCCAATTTCAAAAAAGTTATCTTCTAAATTGGCATTCTTACATTTTGTCCACTTTAACCAACATTCTTGTACAGCTGATTCTATTTTTGTTGTTGGACAGAATGATTTTTCATCATTTTCTTCATATAAAGAATAATTACGTAATGCTTTATAATCCACTTTTCCATTAACTCCTAAAGGTAGAGTTGTTACCTTAATAATATTAGGCTGTGATGCAGAAGGTAATTGTTTCTGTAAGAATTGACGAACTTTTTCTTTAATGTCTTTGGCCTCTTTTTCTTGTTCAATAAATAACGCTAATATTGTTCCAGAGTTCTTCTCAAAACAACATACAGCAGCTTTAGAAACCCCAGATACTTTAAGAGCATTAACCTCAACTTCAGCTAAATCAACTCTATGCCCACGTATCTTGACAAGAGAATCTGTTCTTCCAAATACTTCAAGTGTTCCTTCTAAACTTATTCTAGCTCTGTCTCCTGAAATATATTGAAACTCAGAAGTACTATCTAATGTATTCTTTTTAAAAGATTTATTAGTCTGTTCTTTATTAATGTAACCAACTGACAATGTTTTTCCTGTTATAACTAATTCACCTATACAACATGCAGGCAATTCCTTTCCATTATTATCAACAACATATAAATTTACTCCTGGAATTGCTTTTCCAACCGAAGGCATTATTGTTTTATGAGTATTAGATAAATCTTCAATTGATACAACAGCTGCTTCAGCTGAACCATAAACATTCATGACTGTATAATCTACTGAACTTGGTGGCCAATGTTTACACCTTTCCCCAGCAATTAACATAGTACTTAACTCTGTCTTTAAGTTAATAGTCCAAATAGCTTCTGCCATAGAAGTCATCAATAATGTATTTGTAATTTCTCTTTCAATAAACCATTTAGCTAAAAGTCTAACATCCTTTAGTATGTCTTTTGAAGGAATGTAAAGAGTTGCTCCAGAATATAATACTGGTAATGGATCTACTTCAATCATTCCATAGCCTGGAGACGACAACCATGTTCCTTTAGAATTTTCAGCCAAATTAGCTGCCTTTATAATAGAATTGATGGTATGTTTCATACCACTATAAGATAAGCATACTGCTTTTGGTTTTCCAGTACTTCCAGATGTTCCTGCTATAAAACTTATTTTATTTACAGATTCAATCCAACTTTCATATTCAATTTCATGATTATGGTAGTTTTTTATGATAGCATCAAAATCATATACTGGGCACTCAGCTAAATTAGATGCTCTTTCAATTAAATTTCCTGTTGAAATAATTGCATCTGGTTTTGATTCATCTAAAAAACACTGTAAGCGATTATCTGGATTCAAAGAATCTATTAATATACATGTTCCACCCATTCTCTGAATGGCAATAAGTGTAGCTATATGTTTCCAGCTTCTTTCCATAAAAAGCGCAATTTTAGGATATGATTCATTAGGTATGATTTTTTTATTAATTTCATCTACAATAGCTTCAGATGTATTCCAAAGTTTTTCATAAGTTATTTTTTCGTCGCAAGCATCGTCAATAATAGCGAATTCTAATGGTTTTGTTTTCTTATATTTAAATATACGTTCTACAAATGTTTCATTATTTTCTTCCTTATAGTTATAATGCGGTGCCATCAATTCAGCTTCAGGAGTTTTTGTTGAATGTATAATTTTCTCAAAAGAAAATAGTGTCAATTTAAGCAAATGCTCACACATATTATGGTTGATATACTCATTTTTCACTGATAATAAACACTTACCATCTCTGATTATTAATCCAACAATTGCTTCAAGTTGAACGTTTGAATCTTCATCAATAACTTCGATATCAATAGGAACTTTAACATCACTTTTATCTATTGATTCATTTTCAAATAAATTACTTACCCAATCTTTTATATCATCAATCTCTTGAACTTTTGTTGTATCTACCTCAATGCATCTTTGATATTTATTTGAATATACTCCAATTTCAACTTTCTTTTCTGAACTTACTAATGCCCCTAGGCAAACTGCACAAGCCAAAAGATTATCAGTAGATATTTCTAATTCTTTTGGCATATTAATTTCTTTTTCAAATCTAGATTCTTTTAATACTTCATCAAATGTTTGTGATTTAAATGCATCCCAAATACCTAAACCGTTATTTTTAATGTTATTTGATAATTTTTCTTTTTCAACATCATCAATTACTGGTACCATTTTTAATACACCTCCAATATAATTAATTTATTCTAGACTTATGTAGCAACAATTATAAAAATTTAATCCACTAGCCGTCTATCTAAATTTTTTAATTTAAATTCAAATGTTATATGTAGTTAAATCAACACACAAGTCAAGTTTATTAATAAACTTGACTTGTGCAGTAGATAGGAAAAATTTAAGCTACTAGTCATAATTTAGAAATAGTAGACTCTAGACTTATCCCGTTATCTGCATATTCATGTGCAAAAGCAACTATTTTTACCAAATAGTTGTTTTGGAAGTCTAATATTACATCTCCAATATTTTTAAATTTATATAATTCACCATATTTAATTCTGAAAAGCTCAAGGAAAGTATATGTTAAAAATATTATACTCCAATACCTATGTATTGATTCTAAGGACTGTATTTGAAATTCATCAAAACCAAGAGCCGTTTTATGATATCTATAACTTACTTCAATATCCCATCGCTTTTCGTAATATGAAATTATAGTTTTATTATCAAGTGATACATCAGTACTTATAATAAATGATGGTTTATCAGATAAATTTTGTTTATTCCAACTTATAAGTACAACAGCATTTTCTATGTCATTAAGTTTTCCTTCATATCTATAAACATAGTACTTGTTATTACTAGCGGTAACTACACTAGTTTCATTACTTTTAATGTATGAAGAAAACTTTCCAACATTAGTTTTAATGCCAGGTGGATAGATAACTCTGTTAGATTTTATTCTACCAATAGTATGACAACCATTTATTAAACCGTGAAGCAAAACTTTTGCTGAAGTATACCATGAATCAATCAGCAAATAATTGATTTTAGTTGCTGGAGTGAATTCATTTATTAGTTCCATTGCAAGCTCATTTTTATCTAAAAACTTTTTAGACAGCTTTTTACTAGATTCCTTTCGGTGATATTGCTTGAAATTTAAAGGTATAGAATAATCTTTAATCTTATAGTGAGATGTAACCAAACAGTGTGACCACTTTGGTTTGTTGCCATCTGCATGAGAATTATGAAAATCCAAACCTTCGATTTTTTTAGTTGAGGTATTTTTCTTACTTAAAGTATCATCAATAATCAGGAACCCAACATCGTTATCTTCACAAGTATTAGAGATTTCAGATATTGCATGAAATATACGTTCTTCCGTAACATATTCATGCTTCCATAAATATGAACTTAGAAATCTTGAACTAGTACTTCTGTGTCGATTTGATGTAAGCTTGTTATAAGCCGAAGAAATTGTTTTATTGCCTTCGGTTACAATTATTCCAGACGTTAAATTTACCATATGATTCTTTATCGCAGAAGAATATGGCAGATTTAACTCTAAAATATACTTCCTAATAAATTGGTTTTGGTTTAATATTGTTGTCGGCATATAAATCTCATTAGATTTTGGTTGAGAACAATAATCTAGCATATTTGAGATTTATATGCTACTTTTTTCTTATAAATTATACTGGTAAAATATCAATTATAATCCAATGGTAAATTTTCTTAAATTAATGCACAAGTCAAGTAATAAATATTACTATTCCATATAACTCTTTATAGGATATTCTCTACATATTTCTTCTACTTCTGAACGGAATGTTTGTATTGAATTAGAATCCAATTCATATTCTTTATTATTGATAGGCTTAACTCTATCTAAAATTCTAGAAACTAAATCTACAATTCTATAACATCCACTTTCATCTAATTCACGCTGAGCTAATGAACCTGTTCCAATTCTTAATCCACTAGTTACAAAAGATGGTCTTGTTTCGCCAGGAACACGATTTTTATTAACTATAATTGAGCATTTTTCTAGAGCAGATTCTGCAATAGCTCCTGTAATATCTCCATTTAAACGAAGCATGATTGTATGATTTCTAGTAAAGCCGCCAATTACTTCATACCCTTTTTCTTTAAAAGCACTTGCTAATGAATCAGCTATATCTCTAATTTTTCCTATATAATCATCGAATTGTGGTGTACTAGCATACCCAAATGCTGCTGCCTTAGCTGCAATAATATTTACTGCTGGTGCTCCTTGCATCCAAGGGAATACACAATGTTGTAAGGCCTGTCTAAATGTTTTATCCATACCTGGTACCTTTTCATCAGCATCACGACCAGATAAGATTAATCCTCCACGTGGTCCTGCAAGTTGTTTATGTGTACACATTGTAGTTACATGTGCTGCATCAATTGGACTTGGATGTCTTTTAGTTGCTACAAGTCCAGAAATATGTGAAATATCGGCCATTAAAATTGCGCCAACCTCATCTGCTATTTCACGGAATTTATCAAAATCTATAATTCTAGAATAAGCACTAGCTCCACATATAATCATTCTTGGTTTATATTCATGAGCTAATTTACGTACTTCATCATAATCAATTACTCCTTCTGGAGTTGTTTTATATCCAATTGCTTTATAGTAATTTCCTGATAATGTTACTGAACTTCCATGAGATAGATGTCCACCATGATCTAAATCCATCCCTAATAAAGTATCTCCTGGTTTTAACAAAGCTGAAAGTACTTGATAATTTGCATTTGAAGCTGAATGAGGCTGTACATTAGCATATTTAGCTCCAAAAAGTTTGCAGGCTCTATCAATTGCTAAAGCTTCAACCAAATCAACATTTTGGCATCCTGCATGATACCTTTTTCTAGGTGCACCTTCTGCTGTAACATTTACTAATGCAGAAGCTGATGCAGCTAATGTTTGAGGTTTAACTGCACAACATGAAGCAACTAATGATAATGTTCTATGCTGGCGCTCAACTTCATCATCTAATATTTTTGCAAGCTCTGGGTCATATTCTCTTAACTCATTCATTCCTTTATTTATTAAATCTGCTTGGTTTTTAATTAATCTTTCATCCATTCTAATTCTCCTTCTCATATTCTATTATTTATTTGTGTTAAGTTATATGAACATCGTTCTTCTTGACACTATAAAATATACTAAGTCTAACTAGACTTGTGCAGTAAATAGGAAAAATTTAAGCTACTAGTCCTAATTTGGAGATAGTAGACTCTAGACTTATCCCGTTATCTGCACATTCATGTGCAAAAGCAACTATTTTTACCAAATAGTTGTTTCGGAAGTGTAATATTACATCTCCAATATTTTTAAATTTGTATAATTTACCATATTTAATTCTGAAAAGCTCAAGGAAAGTATATGTTAAAAATATTATACTCCAATACCTATGTATTGATTCTAAGGACTGTATTTGAAATTCATCAAAACCAAGAGCCGTTTTATGATATCTATAACTTACTTCAATATCCCATCGCTTTTCGTAATATGAAATTATAGTTTTATTATCAAGTGATACATCAGTACTTATAATAAATGATGGTTTATCAGATAAATTTTGTTTATTCCAACTTATAAGTACAACAGCATTTTCTATGTCATTAAGTTTTCCTTCATATCTATAAACATAGTACTTGTTATTACTAGCGGTAACTACACTAGTTTCATTACTTTTAATGTATGAAGAAAACTTTCCAACATTAGTTTTAATGCCAGGTGGATAGATAACTCTGTTAGATTTTATTCTACCAATAGTATGACAACCATTTATTAAACCGTGAAGCAAAACTTTTGCTGAAGTATACCATGAATCAATCAGCAAATAATTGATTTTAGTTGCTGGAGTGAATTCATTTATTAGTTCCATTGCAAGCTCATTTTTATCTAAAAACTTTTTAGACAGCTTTTTACTAGATTCCTTTCGGTGATATTGCTTGAAATTTAAAGGTATAGAATAATCTTTAATCTTATAGTGAGATGTAACCAAACAGTGTGACCACTTTGGTTTGTTGCCATCTGCATGAGAATTATGAAAATCCAAACCTTCGATTTTTTTAGTTGAGGTATTTTTCTTACTTAAAGTATCATCAATAATCAGGAACCCAACATCGTTATCTTCACAAGTATTAGAGATTTCAGATATTGCATGAAATATACGTTCTTCCGTAACATATTCATGCTTCCATAAATATGAACTTAGAAATCTTGAACTAGTACTTCTGTGTCGATTTGATGTAAGCTTGTTATAAGCCGAAGAAATTGTTTTATTGCCTTCGGTTACAATTATTCCAGACGTTAAATTTACCATATGATTCTTTATCGCAGAAGAATATGGCAGATTTAACTCTAAAATATACTTCCTAATAAATTGGTTTTGGTTTAATATTGTTGTCGGCATATAAATCTCATTAGATTTTGGTTGAGAACAATAATCTAGCATATTTGAGATTTATATGCTACTTTTTTCTTATAAATTATACTGGTAAAATATCAATTATAATCCAATGGTAAATTTTCTTAAATTAATGCACAAGTCAAGTAAGTCTAACAAGAATTAGTTATTTTCTAGGAAAATAAAGAAGAACCATGAACAATGCTAAAATGAAATACCTTACTATAACTTTAACCAACTATATAAGTTTGGGTTTGATAAGCAGGCTAATCAAAAATATCAATCTAAAAAGTGAACTCTACTTCATTTTTACTCTGTAAATATGCAAAATAAATCTAAATACCCAAAGGTTCAAAAATACTTGAATTAATAGTTTGGCTAACCATAACAAATCTAAACATTTTTAGTTCAAAGCCACTTAATTTTATTAATAAATATCTTTGATTAACCTGCAAAAATCATATCTATTATCAGTTTGTCTTACATCTAATAAATTAAACTTATATAGTTTTCAAAGAGCAAATAGTTATAAGAGTTATTAAATCATTTTATTATTGCAATCTAACAGACTCTCTTAATCTTCTGCAAAAGATAATACTATATCTGAAATTTCATTATAGTGAGTACGTATAAAATAATGTCCTAATCCACTTAAGATTTTAGATTTATCAATTTTAATATAATTTTTCCACTTTTCAACTATCTCCTTAGGATTTGGTGTTGCAATATCTGCATCCCCAAATATTACTAAAGAACTAACTTTATCAGATGAAATTTTAGCCAACTTTCTATACCCTTCTACAGAAATAAAATGATCTCTTCTTCCACGAAGCATCATTCCATTAACTTCATCATCATTTAAACCTGTAAATGCACCTAAAGTTCTCAAATATTGTTCCCATTCATGATCTGAAGTTTTATTAGCATCTAATATGGCCTTATCTGGATCATCAATTGGTTTAGATGCTGCAACTACTAATTTTACTGAACCGATTTTTTCATTTAATAAAGATGCTATACAAGCAGCAGTTGACGCTCCTGCACAATGTCCATAAATGATCACTTTTTTAGCATCAATTTTTACCACTTCATTGATAATTTTATTAATGAGTTCTTCAAATTCTATCTCATTTTTTACTTTTGAATCACCAAAATCAATTCCAAAAACTTTAATGTTTTCATTACCATTAAACAAATTTCTAAATATTGTAGGATCTCCACCTCCATAAGGTACTCCAATAAAAGCAATTGAATTTTCGTTATTTACTTGCTTATTTAATTGAACCAATCTCACTTCCCTATTAATTTGCTTAGCAGAAATATAGTCTGCTAATTTTTCTGCTGTTGGGTTTTCGAAAATATCAACAACTCTAACGGCTTTTCCTAATTTAGACATAAGTCTAATAGCATCAAAGGAATCTCCTCCTAATTTAAAAAAGTCGTCATCCTTATTTACAGTATCAATTCCTAAAACTTCACTAAATATTGCTGAAATATCTTCAGCTGAAAATTTCTCAGAAGCACATTCTTTATTCATTTCATTTTCCCCCCAAAAACTTTAAATGTTCTGTTACTTATATGAACATTATTCTTATAAACACTAAAAAATATATTTAGTTTGCTTAAAGCAATTATTTTCTAGAAAAGATAAAAAGAACAATGTACAAGACTAAAGTAAAATGCCATCGTTGTCATTATGACAAAATATATAAGTTTGGTTTTGATAAACAGGCTAATCTAAAACATCAATGCAAAACTTGAATTTCAATTCATTTTCACTATGTCAGTATTCTCCCAAAATCTAACTTTCCAAACTGTCTTAAATGCAGAAATAAAAAATACAATCATGTAATTCTACAGCATAATAATTTAAATATTAATGGTTCATATAACTTAAATATTAATCCATCATAATTAAGTTAAAATTACTGACCTTATGTAGGTTTTAAATAAAGATTGAACAGAATAATATCTGTAAATGGCTAAAACATGTAAATTTATTTTTATGCTTTTTAAATAAAGTTTGAACAAAATCAGAAAGTTACATGAATGTTATCTTATTAATCAATACAATAATTCGTAATTTTTAGTATTTAAATTGAAATACTGCAATGGTTCATGCTGAGGTACTGCTATTTATGAGTTAAAATACGAATTATTAATTTATCAAATGAGTTTTGATCAAACTTTTTTAAAAATGATCAAACTTTTTTATAAATCTACACCTTACTAGCTATAACAAATCTAAACATTCTTGTTTTTCTGCTGATTAACTAACTAATCAACCTTATATAATTTTCAAATATCAAATAATTCTACGAAATATCAATTTATTTTTTATAGTAAAATAAATTGATATTGATAAATAATATATTAAAAATTTATAACTTATTTACTAAAAATTCGGACAATTCTATCAATAACTTATCTACTGCCTCTCTACTTTTAAACTGTCCTTCAATTTCAATCTTAAAATCTGAATCATTCAACTTTTCAACATTAATTCCTACTGGAAATGATGTATTCTTAACTCTCGAAGCTTGTATACCTCGTGAATCAGCTCCATTAATAAATAGTTCAGACATTATACAACATTTTAATATCTTATCTGCTTGGGAATCATACTTTGAATATGTCTCTAAACTAGTTACTAATTCTTCGCTTGAAGCATTACTTACAGATAAATCAACTAAACCTGTCATCATCCCAATAGCATTTACTTCATTTGATAAACGCCAATCTTTAGATGAGCATATTATATTTCCTTCGTATATTTCTTCTGAAGCTGATAAGAAAGTTAGTATTTTATTTATAATCATATCTTTGGTAATGTTCTTATTTAGAGTAATTATATTATCCAAGCATATACGTTCATAACTTCTATCCCATGAAAGTCTGCCGATCTTTGAAAGCTTTACTGGAATTATATTTTCATTAATTTGTTTCTTAATTAATCTCTTTTCCTTCTTCATATCTTTTTGCCTTTTTAGATAATCATGATATAATCTTCTGCCTTCAGATAATTTATTAGATACACAGCTTATACCATTTTCATAAGCTGATTTTACCAATGGCTTAATAATATTAAGAGTATGTTCATCTGCAAGAGCATGATTAATTGAAATATAACATCTATCTTTAATCTTAGATACTGCAAACAGAGCATTGCTTTTTTTAACTTCAAGCTGAGCTAAACTTAAAGCTTCATAATCACTTATTTGGTTTTTACTGATAAATTTAATACATTGATCTAATCCATCCCCCCAACCAAGATATACTATCTTAGAAAATATCTCAGGATTAAAATCATTCTCAAGATTTAAATCAATAAAAGTAGAAACTTCTATTGATTCATTACTATAATACGATTTTGATACCACTGCTTTAGCTTCTTCACTTAGTGGAATATCTAACAACTTATTTATCATAAAATTCCCCCCTTCTAATTCCTACGTTCTGTTAAGTTATATGAACATTGCTCTTCTCAAATTAAGGAAATACAATAA
>OCAO01000319.1_pt1 | contig 21635 bp, 19 predicted proteins | sample 1477151 | NCBI WGS metagenome assembly OCAO01 (sample SAMEA2580298, study PRJEB22360) | human gut metagenome | biome: human gut; feature: human-associated habitat; material: faeces | place: Denmark | collected 2008/2010 | reverse complement strand
TAATTACAATAATTTGATATTAAAAATATATAGATTAAATTCCTTTCTTTTAGTAATAAAAATGTATAGACTTCCATGGAAAATTATTCAAAAGATTAATAGATGAAAATTAAAGAAAAAGTGAGCAATTTAAATATATTTTGAGATAATTAAGAATATTCGCTTTAAAACGGGATATAATATTATAAGTCCTGTTTGAATTATATGGATATAAAGGATATTATAATAATTGTATTAGCACTCAACTTTAATGAGTGCTAACAAAGAAATGCAATAATCAATTTAATATATATTTTAAGGAGGTTTTTTTATGAATATTAAGCCACTTGGCGACAGAGTCGTAATTAAAAAATTAGAAGCAGAGGAAAAAACAAAAAGCGGAATAGTTTTAACAGGAAGTGCTAAAGAAAGACCACAAGAAGCAGAAGTTGTTGCAGTAGGTCCAGGAGCAATAACAGATGGAAAAAGAATTGAAATGGAAGTAAAAGTTGGAGATAAAGTATTATACTCTAAATATGCAGGAACAGACGTAAAAGTAGATGGAGATGAATATACAATTTTAAAGCAAGATGATATCTTAGCAATAGTTGAATAAACTATATTTTATAGAATTAATATATAGCTTAATTATAAATTAAGTATAAGACAGATTAAAATTATAATTACATGAGTTAATAGAATGTTTAAATAGATTATTTATAAAAGGAGTGTATTGAAATGGCTAAAATGTTAAAGTTCGGCGAAGACGCTAGAAGAAGTATGCAAGTTGGAGTAGATAAATTAGCAGATACGGTTAAGGTTACATTAGGACCTAAGGGAAGAAATGTTGTATTAGATAAGAAATTCGGAGCACCATTAATAACTAACGATGGAGTTTCAATTGCTAGAGAAATAGAATTAGAAGATCCTTATGAAAACATGGGAGCACAATTAGTTAAAGAAGTTGCAACTAAGACTAATGATGTGGCTGGAGACGGAACTACAACTGCAACATTATTAGCGCAAGCTATAATAAGAGAAGGTTTAAAGAATGTAACTGCTGGAGCTAATCCAATGTTAATTAGAAACGGTATAAGAACTGCAGTTGACAAAGCTGTTGAAGAAATCAAGAAGATTTCTAAACAAGTTGAAGGCAAAGAAGATATTGCTAGAGTTGCTGCTATATCAGCTGCTGATGAAGAAGTTGGTAAGCTAATAGCTGATGCTATGGAAAAAGTAGGTAATGAAGGTGTTATAACTATAGAAGAATCTAAATCAATGGGAACTGAATTAGATGTTGTTGAAGGTATGCAATTTGACAGAGGATATGTATCACCTTACATGGTTACAGATACAGAAAAAATGGAAGCTGTTTTAGATAATCCATATATTTTAATAACAGATAAAAAGATTTCAAACATTCAAGAATTATTACCATTATTAGAACAAATAGTTCAAGCGGGCAAGAAGTTATTAATCATCGCTGAAGATGTTGAAGGCGAAGCAATGCAAACATTAGTTGTTAATAAGTTAAGAGGAACATTCACTTGCGTAGCTGTTAAGGCACCAGGATTTGGTGATAGAAGAAAAGAAATGTTACAAGACTTAGCTATATTAACAGGTGGTCAAGTAATTTCTGAAGAATTAGGAAGAGATTTAAAAGAAACTACTCTTGAGATGTTAGGTCAAGCTGAGAGTGTTAAAGTTAACAAAGAAAATACAGTAATAGTTAACGGTAAAGGAAATTCAGCTGATATTAAAGATAGAGTTAATCAAATAAAGATTCAAGTTGAAGAAACAACTTCAGAATTTGATAAAGAAAAATTACAAGAAAGATTAGCAAAACTTGCTGGTGGAGTAGCTGTAATTAAAGTTGGTGCTGCAACTGAAACTGAATTAAAAGAAAAGAAATTAAGAATTGAAGATGCTTTAGCTGCAACAAAAGCTGCTGTAGAAGAAGGTATAGTAGCTGGTGGTGGTACTGCTTATGCTAATGTAATTAATGAAGTAGCAAAATTAACTTCAGATGTTCCTGACACACAAGTTGGTATAAATATAATTGTTAAAGCTTTAGAAGAACCAGTAAGACAAATAGCAACTAATGCAGGGGATGAAGGTTCAGTTATAATCGAAAAAGTAAGAGCAAGTGAAGCAGGCGTTGGATATGATGCATTAAAGGGTGAATATGTAAATATGATTAAGAGTGGTATAGTTGACCCTACAAAAGTAACAAGATCAGCACTTCAAAATGCTGCATCAGTAGCATCTACATTCTTAACAACAGAAGCTGCTGTAGCTGATATTCCAGCAAAAGAACCTGCAATGCCAGGTGCACCAGGAATGGGAATGGATGGAATGTATTAAAATAAATTCATATGTGAATTTTAAAAAACTTGAGGAATTCAATTCCTCAAGGTTTTTTATTATATTGAAATAGCTTATATAGTTAATGTATATAAAATCAAAATTAAGTTAATATTTAAGATACAATTATCTTATAAGGAGATGAAGAGAATAAAAAAAGTAAAGTATGAAATAAAAAGTAATCGTAGATTAAGCATTAATATAAAAGAAAAGAGTTCAGGATTTACATTAATTGAGTTAATTGCAGTAATAGCGATAATAATGATTTTATCAGGAGTATTGTTTCCAAAAGTATTAGGGTATGTTCAGGAAGCTAAGAAATTAAAAGTAGTAGATCAATGTAGAAAAATCGTTATGGCAACAGAATCATATAATTTAAGATATATACCATTAGAGAAGAATCAAAGTGTTAGTAGTATTATAAATAAGGACGGTATAAAAAAATATATAAATGAAGAAGAATTTAAAAATATAAATACAGGAACCACCACAGTGCAAAATTGTTATGATATAGTAAATGGGGCTGAATTTGATTTTAATAGTGATAGTGAAATATTAAATTCTAGTAGTATAAAATTTATTGAAGAAAGAAAATAGTATCTATACAGCAAAGATAAGAGTTGAAAATGTTGTATATAAATATATTTATGCAGAATATAAATAATTACATGAAAAATTTTGCTTAAAAAAATGCAATTTTAATTTCAAATTTATTGACTTTAGAATGTACATACATTATAATAGGTTTAATTTAAAAAATCAGATATATTTAATAACTCGTATATACCTTGAATAAGGCAGGGCGTATCTACCGGAAACCGTAAACTTCCGACTATGAGTGGTATTAGTATTGGCTATAAATTAGACTTTATGAGCATATTAACATCACTATAAGGTTAGTATGCTTTTTTTTATACATAAAATTAACAGTGAAAATGCAATTATACATTCAAAAAACATAAAAATGCAATAAATATTTCAAAAATTAGGAGGATTAAAAATGGCTAAAATTATTAAAACTGCTTATACTTTCGATGACTTATTATTAGTACCTAACAAATCAGAAATATTACCAAGAGAAGTAACTACAAAAACTTACTTAACTAAAAAGATTGCTTTAAATATTCCTTTAATGAGTGCTGGTATGGATACTGTAACAGAATCTAAAATGGCGATTGCTATGGCTAGAGAAGGTGGAATCGGAATTATCCACAAAAATATGACTATAGAAGAACAAGCAAGAGAAGTTGATAGAGTAAAGAGACAAGAAAATGGTGTAATCACAGATCCTATATACTTATCAGCTAACCATAGATTACAAGATGCTGAAGATTTAATGGGAAGATATAGAATATCAGGTGTTCCTATAACTGATGAAAATGGTAAATTAGTTGGAATAGTTACAAATAGAGATATGATATTTGAAACAAACTATGATAGAAAAATATCTGAAGTAATGACTAAGGAAAACTTAATTACTGCACCAGAAAATACAACTGTAGAAGAAGCAAAAGAAATCTTAAAGAAACATAAAATTGAAAAATTACCTTTAGTAGATGCAAATGGATGTTTAAAGGGACTTATTACAATGAAAGATATTGAAAAAGTTAAAAAGTTCCCAAATGCAGCTAAAGATGAAAAGGGCAGATTATTATGCGGAGCAGCTGTAGGTGTTACAGGAAACATGATGGAAAGAGTTGAAGCTTTAGTTAAAGCTAATGTTGATGTTATAACTCTTGATACAGCTCATGGTCATTCAAAAGGTGTATTAGATGCCGTAACAGAAATCAAAAAAATATATCCAGAACTTCAAGTTATAGCTGGTAATGTTGCTACAGCTGAAGCTACAGAAGACTTAATCAAAGCAGGTGCTGACTGCGTTAAAATCGGTATAGGACCAGGATCAATTTGTACTACAAGAGTAGTTGCTGGAGTTGGAGTACCTCAATTAACAGCGGTTATGGACTGCGCAGAGATGGGAAGAAAATATGGCATACCAGTAATTGCCGATGGTGGTCTTAAATATTCTGGAGACATAGTTAAAGCCTTAGCTGCTGGAGCATCAGTTGCTATGATGGGATCATTATTTGCAGGATGTGAAGAAGCACCAGGAGAACTTGAAATATATCAAGGAAGAAGCTACAAGGTTTATAGAGGAATGGGATCTTTAGCTGCTATGGAAAAGGGATCTAAGGATAGATATTTCCAAGAAGGTAATAAGAAGTTAGTTCCAGAAGGTGTTGAAGGAAGAGTTGCTTTCAAAGGATATGTGGCAGATACAATATTCCAAATCATGGGTGGAATTAAATCAGGAATGGGATATTTAGGATCAAAGGATCTTGATACTTTATATGAAACAGCTACATTTGTTGTTCAAACAGCTGCTGGATTTAGAGAAAGTCATCCACATGATATTAACATTACTAAAGAAGCACCAAACTATAGTGTAGGACAATAAGCACTATTTAAATAATGCACAATGTACAATTTTAATTATTATATATTTTAGTAATTAAATATAATGCACGTTGTGCATTGTGTTATTTAAAGAAATAGTGCGAATAAAAACTACAAAAAGATAAAAAAAATTCGTGTTTTGTATTGATAAAATGATATATTTAGTTAATAATACAAGTAGAATAATTTTTTAGGAGGAAACCATGAAAAAAGAATTAATTTTAGTTATTGATTTCGGTGGACAATATAATCAGTTAATTGCTAGAAGAGTTAGAGAATGTAATGTATATTGTGAAGTTCATCCATATACTTTAAGCGTTGATAAAATAAAAGAAATGAATCCAAAGGGAATAATATTCACAGGTGGACCAAATAGTGTATATGGTGAGGATTCTCCTTTATGTGATAAGGCGTTATTTGAAATTGGAATTCCTATACTTGGAATATGCTACGGATCACAATTAATGTCACATATGCTTGGAGGAAAAGTTGCTACTGCTCCTGTAAGTGAATATGGAAAGACAAAAGTTGATGTTAGCGTAGATTCTAAGATATTTAAAGGTGTATCAGAATCGACTATTTGCTGGATGAGTCATACAGATTACATAGAAAAGGCACCAGAAGGTTTTACAATAACAGCAACTACTCCAGTATGTCCAGTTGCAGGTATGGAATGTGTAGAGAAGAACTTATATGCAGTTCAATTTCACCCAGAAGTAATGCATACGCAAGAAGGAACAAAGATGCTTTCAAACTTTGTGTATGATGTTTGTGGATGTTCTGGTGATTGGAAAATGGATTCATTTGTTGAAAAAACAATTGAAGAAATACGTGAAAAAGTTGGAAATGGTAAAGTATTATGTGCATTATCAGGTGGAGTTGATTCATCTGTAGCTGCTGTATTACTTTCAAAGGCTGTTGGAAATCAATTAACATGTGTATTCGTTGATCATGGCTTACTTCGTAAAAATGAAGGAGACGAAGTTGAAGAAGTATTTGGACCTAATGGACAATATAACTTAAACTTTATTCGTGTAAATGCTCAAGAAAGATTTTATGAAAAATTAGCTGGTGTAGAAGAACCAGAACAAAAGAGAAAAATAATTGGTGAAGAATTCATTAGAGTATTTGAAGAAGAAGCTAAGAAAATAGGAACGGTTGATTTCTTAGTACAAGGAACTATCTATCCAGACGTAATTGAAAGTGGTCTTGGAAAGTCAGCAGTTATAAAATCACATCATAATGTTGGAGGACTTCCAGACTGTGTAGACTTTAAAGAAATAATTGAACCACTTAGATTATTATTTAAAGATGAAGTACGTAAAGCAGGTTTAGAACTTGGAATACCTGAAAAATTAGTTTACAGACAACCATTTCCAGGTCCAGGTCTTGGAATACGTATAATAGGCGAAGTAACAGCTGAAAAAGTAAGAATAGTTCAAGATGCAGATGCAATTTATAGAGAAGAAATTGCAAAAGCAGGTGTTGATAAAGAAATAGGTCAATATTTTGCAGCACTTACTAATATGCGTTCAGTAGGTGTAATGGGAGATGAAAGAACTTATGATTATGCTATAGCACTTAGAGCTGTAACTACAAGTGATTTCATGACAGCAGAAAGTGCTGAACTTCCATGGGAAGTACTTGGTAAAGTAACAACTAGAATTGTAAATGAAGTTAAAGGTGTTAATCGTGTAATGTATGATTGCACAGGAAAGCCACCAGCTACTATAGAATTTGAGTGACCTAGAAACGCTGGGAAGACGCTAAATAAGCGACTTCCCATTTTTTGTGTCAGCAAAATGTCAGCAGAATTTAGAATCATGATAGGATAATAATGTCGAATTGCAGGGCTGAATATTTGAGAGTATTTAGAAAAAAAGATACGGTTTTTAAGAATAGTAATGTATAATTGTTTTATGTAGAAAAATAGTTCTGAAGATGTTTTTAAGATATTAGATAAATTAATTATTCTAGATTCGTAATTTAAATAAAGGTTATTCTCTAGGGAAGATTTAAATATCATTTTACTCAAGTATTTGAGCAGTTATCTGAAATAGAAGCATTTAATGATCTTGAATAGTGAAGGTGAAATAGATTAGGAGAGCGTATTCATAAATAATGATATTAATTATTTGATGTAAGGATGAATAGGAAAGTGATAAAAATAGGATACGTGGAGGATAATGATATAGAATTTTGGTACACGTTAGATTCTCATTTATCAAAAGTGGATAGGCTACAATAATCTGTACTGTTTCGTTAAGTCCAACCAGACCTTATAAAAACTGTACTAAAGAGTGTTGACATTTCAAAAGATGAATAAGAGGTATAAAGGTTTAAATGCATAAATGCCCTAAGTAAGACCAAATGAGATATATGGTTTTTCATTAGGGCATTTAATAATTATTCCATTACATATGTCATGATATCTTCAAAAATAGCATGATAGCCTAGCGGGTTGATATGCATCCCTTCTATGGTATATTCAGCTTTTAGACGTCCTTGTTTATCCATAAGTGGAGCATTAACATTGATGAATATCTGACCATGTTTGGCTGCAAGTTGTGCTACTAGTTCGTTTGCTTTGTTAATTTTTTCATTGGTTCGGATCAATAAACTAGGTTTCATTTCTTCGGCAGCAGATTCATAATTAATTGGATAATAAGCCATCATATAAATGATAACACTTGGAAGTTTTTTCTCTATTTGCGTAATAATATGGTCGTAATTTAGCATGACCGTTTCCAATGGTATGCTGTCATCGCTCAAATCGTTGCTGCCAATATTGATGAAAACCTTACGCGGCTTCAAATCAGTTACACAAGAATCCAAAATGGGTAATAAATCGGTAGTACGATATCCCCCTACGCCTCGATTGTATACAATGGGAGCATTTGGACCAAGCTCTTTTACCCACTTTTCAATAGGGAACATTTCCATTAATGAAGAACCAGTAAAAACAGTTTGACCTTTTATTGCGTCTTTGTTCCACGCGTTAAAGTCTTTTACCATTTGTTCTTTTTCCAATCGCCAAGTTTCTTTTTCCATAATATATATCTCCTTTACTAAAATGATTTTATTATAAATATTGAATGATTAAAACCCATAAGGGTATAGTTACCATAGATAAGAGTGTAGATAACACCACAGTCTGTACTGCGTAGATATAATTTTTTCCGTGTAATTGTGCATACATAGCAACATTGGTACCAACAGGGCATGCCGCAGCTAAAAACAAACTCATTTTTATATCAATTAATGTATTAGGAACCAAGCAAAGCAACAAAAGGCTTATTGCGGGTATCAGTAATAAGCGGACAATGGATATTTTGTAAAATTCTATTTGAGTAAGCATTGATGTGATGTTTACTTTTGCCAGATAGATTCCAGAAACAATCATTGCTATGGGGGTGTTTAAGCTGGCAGAGGTATTGATTACTGTTTCAAAGGTGTTAGGAATAGGTATCTGACTTAGAAAAAGCACGAGACCTATCATAAAGCTAATAGAAAATGGAGACTTTATAATTTTGATAAAGTTAATTTCAACTTGCTCATTTTTTAAAACAGCTACACCATAAGTCCACTGTAATATATTAAGACAAGCAATAAAAGGTGCAATATAAAAAACACTATCTGTTCCTAAAGCACTCACTATGAGAGGAATTCCAAAAAAACCAGGATTTGAGAAAGCCGCTGCAAAGTGTCCAATGGGATTTTTGGAAAAGCACTTTTGAGATATAAATATAGAAATACTTAGGATTAAAACAGAAACTAAAAAACTTACCAAAAAGTTATAAAGTTTATCAGATGTTCGTTCTGTCAGAAAACTATTGATAATTGTACAAGGTAATGTCAAATAGATTAATAGATTGGCAATGCTTTTGCTGCCAGCCTCTGTAATAATATTTTTTTGAAAAAGTATGACACCTATTAGCATAAATAAAAACATAATTTGCAATTTTTCAAATAAAAGTCCTAAAATTTCCATAACATATACCTCCTGAGTATTAACATAATTATAAGAAAGAAGGACTTTTTTTTCCAATACATTTATGCTAATATTATAATAAGTTTAAACTTATTATTTACTATTTTTGAGAGGTTGATAATCATGGATATGCTACAGATAAAATATTTTAAAATAGTAGCACAGACACAAAATATTTCAAAAGCAGCACAAATAGTGTATATTTCACAATCGTCTTTAAGCCAAACCATACAGCATCTTGAAAAGGAACTGGGATATCCTTTATTCGATCGTGTTGGCAGACATATTCATTTAAATGCAAACGGAGAAATTTTTTGGGAATTTGTGAATAAATTAGAGCAAGGTTATACAAGTATGCTGACACAGATGGAGGAAATGAATGAGAAGTATCAGCAAACTATAAAGATGGATATACAGTGTGCATCTCTGTACTTGCCACAAATTTTAACCTATTTAAAAGAAGAACTTCCGGATGTTTTATTGGGAGTTACACAAAGAAATCATGATATTCCGTCAGATGCTGATTCAGATATAAAGATATATGCTTCACCAGAATTGGAAGAAGAAAACAATATTGAGTTATTGTTAGAGGAAAATATCTTACTAGCACTTCCACAAAAGCATTCTCTACTTAATAAGAAAAATATTTACTTAGTAGATTTAGAAGAAGAGGAATTTATCTGTTTGAATGATTCATGGTCTTTACAGAAAATGATTGAAGAGCAATATAAGAACAGGGGGGTTCAATTATCTACTTCTATTCAACTGGATAATCCGGACATTTTGAGACACTTATTATGTAAAAATTTAGGAGTGGCTTTTGTGCCAGAGAAAACATGGGGAGTTGATTTTGCGAGGGGTATGCTAGAATTGCGCACAATTGCAGACTTTTCTATTAGGAGATATGTGTACATTAGTTGGAAAACAGGATATTTAGCTCAAAATACCAAAAAGTGTATTACACTTATTAAAGATTTTTTTCAAAAACTATAGGGAAATGAATGTGTGTGAAATATGTTTAGATAAACTGTTTAATGTAATAACACAATAAAAACAATGATTTGCAAGGGGTATTTGGGAGATTGTATAATACAAAATCATCTAAGACGCTGATCCTAGATAAAGAATATATGCAAACTGGAATAGGAAAGAATCGTATTTTAGGAGTGTTGTTATGTATAAGAGCTTTGTTGAAAAAGGAATCGCATTGGAATATGAACAACATTGCTATGTTATTTGATAAGTATGAAAATATTGAATTTGAATAGATAAGAGATTCCTGCATTCTAATTGATATTAGATTTGCAGGATTTTTTTGCGTTTTATAATGAGAGTACTATATTAAAATTGGTGGAATTTGTTATTATACTGGTTTCATGGTATAATGAAAGCAAAAAATAGATAAAGAACCGTCTAAATATAGAAGGGCTTTTGGTATCGTGTCAATTGACATGAATATGGAAAGCTCTTCTTTTTTTATAACAAGGAGGAATAAGAAATGAATTTAATTGCTAAAAAGGTTAGACATATAAAATTTGGTGAAGGAATTGTAACAGATAAAAGAGGCGATATAATAGAAATAGACTTTTCTGGAAGTAATAAAAAATTTCATTTTCCTGATGCTTTTTATAAATTTATTACATGCATGGATAGTGAAATTCAAACGGGAATAGAGACTATTTTGAACGATACTTTAGAAATAGAAAGAGAGAAAGAAGAGCGGGAAAGAATGGAACAAGAGCGTATACAGAGAATACAACAATTAAAAGTAAGTGCAAATTCACAAGCTGCCTTTGGCCTTATTGAAAATAGTGAAAGTGAAGTGTTGAAAACATGGTCAATTTGTACTGGAAAATATATAAGTGGAAATTCAAAGGGTAAACCAAGAGTTCCTAATAGGCTTAGATTAAATTCAGCTTGCTTGCTCACTGAGTTACCAGATGGGATGAAAGAAAAGGAAAGACGTATTATAGGAGCATTTATGGTACAAGATGATTTCGAAGGGAAAAAATGTGAAGATGGAATTATAAATAGTCATGATGTATATCGGATATTTCTTAATAAAACAAAAGAAGAACTTTTATTTTGGGATTACTTCGAATCAAATACTAAAAATTTAAAATGGGGTAATACAGAAATGAAATACTTTTCAAATGCATGTATGCAGAAAGTTTTAGATGACATGAAGAAAGTTGTAAGAGATGAAGAGCGTTATAAAATATTAGAATATTTTTATGAGTATTTCTGTAAAGTGAATAAGCTGGATTAATAGAAAATCAAATACAGGGGCACCCTATGAAGAGTTATTTGTAGTGGATAAAAATCTTTATAAAGTTAAAGAATCAGGAAGAGCAAACTAAAAATGTTTAGACATTTTAGTTTGCTTTTATTTTTTGCCAAATAATATTCGAATGTAACATTTTGAAAGAAAAAGGCGAACGAAAAATCATAAAAATTCCTGTGTTTTTTCTAACTTATGCATATATCTTATATGTAAGGAAAAATAATTAAGTAAATAAGTTTGTGCACAGATAAATGTATTAGATATTAGAAGGAGAGATGTAAAATGAGAGAAAGAAAAAACATAAAATTAAGAGTTGATATGAATGAGGATACTAAATTCAAAATAATAGACAGAAAACCAGAAAGAGATCTTATATATTGTATATGGATTAAATTATTGCTTTTGGCTGGAAAAGTAAATAAAGAAGGAGAGCTATATTTATCAAGAAATATAGCATATACATTAGAAACATTAGCAATAGAATTTAACAGAGATGATAAACAAGTAAGATTAGCTTTAGATGTATTTTTAGAATTAGAGATGATTGAACTCACTAAACATAATGCTTATAAAGTAAAAAATTTTGCAAAGCATCAAAATATAAAAGTGAAAGAGCAAGATAGTGAATTGGATTATATAAAAGATGAGAATACATTAGTTAATAATCAAGGAACTATAGAAGATGATATAGAAGCAGAAAGTCAAAGTATGGGAAAAGATATAAATGACGAGGATAAAGAATTAAATGATGAAGAATTATGCATAAATACAAATCAAGGTGAAAGAGATAAGTGCAATAGTGATAAGATAGACAAAATAAAAGATGGTAAATTTAATGAAGATATGGTTATTTTAGGCATGAAAGATCTTATTGGCGAAGAAGTAGCAAATATAAAAGAACAGAAAGAGAGTGGAATGGAACAAGTATATAATAAATTAGACAACAATCTAAGTAATTCAAAAATAAACAAAAGCCAGATAAATGATACCAAAAATGTGGATAAAAATATAGTGGTTGTGGATAAAAGAAAGAAGAGTAATTCGAAAAAGAATAATAACATAGTTAAGGATGGATTCCAAGATCTAAAAGAAAAATATGTATCAGAAACTTGGGAGGGATTTGGGTGCTTTAAGGAAGAAAAAGGCGATAAAGTTATTATGGAATTTGATGTTTCGTAATTAAGGTATAATATGATTTCAAGAACGTGGAATTGCTTAGTAATAATAGATAAAAGAGATGTATTTGAACAGTATGAATATGAAACAGGAATAAAAGAGACTACTTCATTAAATAAAAGTAATTATCTATTTAGAATAGCTGCTTGCGGTGTACTTGAATAAACCAATTTTGAGTTTATAATTAATATTATGATACAATGGTTGACAGAAGTATTTTATTTAAAGAGGTAGTAGAATGAAAACAAAAGTACCATATTATTATAAAGATTTCAAATGTATAGCTTCAGAATGTCCTGATACATGTTGTGCAGGATGGGAAATAATAATTGATGAAGATACACATGAAAAATATAAAAATGCAACAGGAAAATTCGGAGAAATATTAAGATCTAAGATAACGTTATATGAAGATGGAGAGCCAGGTTTTATATTAGATGGCGATGACTGTCCATTTTTAAATAAAAACAAACTCTGTGATATATATAGTGAACTTGGTGAAGAAAGCTTATGCAATACATGTAAGCAGTTCCCAAGATTCATAGAAGAATATGGAGATACGAGGGAAATTGGAATATCTATATCATGTCCAGAAGCAGCAAGAATAATATTAGATAATGATAAAAAGGTTGAATTTGAAATAAATGAGGATGATGAAATGGTAAGTGTATATGACGATGTTAATTATGATTTGTTTTTACAGTTAATGCCTGCAAGGAAAATTGCACTAGACATAATTCAAAATCGATCTATGACATTAAAAAATAGAATTGCATTATTGATTAGTTTTGCTCATGATATACAAGATAAGATAGATGCAAATAAAGTATTTGAGGTTGAAGAAGTACGAAAAAGTTACTTAGACGAAGATTTTATAAAAAGCTCTATTAAACAATTAAATAGATATAAAGATAGGGAAAAATTTAAATATGATAATATGCATAAGTATTTTCAAGTTTATAAAAGCTTAGAACATATAGATGAAAATTGGCCTAAGATAGTAGATCATACTTTTGAATATTTCTATAAACTAAATAATGACTATGAGCTTTATATTGATAAACATAATGCGTTTAATAAATATTATAAAGAAAAAGAATATGAATATGAACATTTGATTGTTTATTTTATATTTAGATATTTTATGAAGGCAGTTTATGATTATGATGTGTTGGCTAAAGTTAAACTAGCTGTAGTAAGTTATCTTATTATAAAAGAATTAGATGTTGTTAGATGGATTGATAATAAAGGTAATCTTACTAAACAGGATCAAATTGATTTAATGCATATGTACTCAAAAGATATTGAACATTCAGAAGATAATTTAGAAGAATTAGCACAAATATTTGAAATAAACAAAGTTTTTAGATTGGAAGAGATTCTTATTATGATAATGAATTAAGAAAACTGATCACATTAAGTTTATTTTTTTCAATAAGAAATTTATAATATAGATATACAAAGATAAAAACACAGTTCTGGTTGGTAGTCCAGACGCAGTTATACTGTCAGTAACCTGCCTCCTTGGTTGTCCATTCTTTGTTCATTAGAATTTTAAGGAGGAATTATAATGGACGAAGTAAGTGGAAAGTTACAAGTATTTTTTGAAGAACCTTTTTGGATAGGTATTTTTGAATATGTGTATAGAGATGAGTTATCTGTATGCAAAATAGTCTTTGGACCAGAACCAAAGGAGAATGAAATTCAAGAATTTGTTTTAAGAAATTACTATAAACTTCGATTTAGTCCAACAATTAAAAGTGTTGTAAAAAAGAAAGAAAAAATCAATCCAAAGCGCTTACAGCGAGAAATAAAGAAACAGGTAAAAGAAGTTGGAGTGGGGACAAAATCTCAACAGGCTCTTAAGCTTCAACATGAAGAAAGCAAAACTGACAGAAAAATTAGAACTCGTGAGCAAAAAGAGCAAGAGGAAAGATATAAATTTCAATTGAAGCAGCAGAAACGTAAAGAGAAACATAAGGGAAGGTAATTAATCGGGAAGGTTAATTATCTTCCATTATATATATGTTGCAATAATAAAATTTTATTTAACATGTTTAAAGGCTAAGTAAATACCAGCATATAAAATGTAGAAAAGTAATTATAACATACATATTTATTTTAAGAAGAAAATCAATTAAGGTATAGAATTTTTAAGAATAAAATGTGGCATTGAGAGATAAATATTATCTTTTTATAGAGATAATTAGAAAGATTGTTTATAAGTGACTTATGAAATTTCGAATATAAAACATATAAACAGTTATCACTTAATTTATTTCTTAAAATTAGGTAAACATCATCTGTAAACCTACTATTAAGAAATAGAAAAAATTGAAAATTATAAGATAGCAAATAGGGTTCAATAGCATAATATAGTATCAGATAATTATAAGTTTAAAAATCTTAATCTTTTACAATGAAGGAGAGAAGAAGATGAACAAAAAAACTAGGAATATGGATGATATTATAAGATTCTCTGAAAGGTATGACCGTGATGAATTTATGGATGAAGACGTGCTAGAAGAAGAATTTGTAGATAATGATTTTTCTGATGATTGTAGAATGAACTTAAATGAAGAAGCGTTTAATGATGATTTTTATTGCACAAATGATTCTTTTGATAACCAGAATGAAGAAGAATTAATTCTTAATTTAATTGATTCGGATGATGAGGAGGATGATTGTGATTTTCATGAAGAACATCATGAAATACATTGTTCTCAAGAAAGAGAAGAAGATAATGAAGATAAGGCATATTATACAGAATGTAATTATACCTGTAGATGTAGTAGTGAAGATACTCCAAATCTAGGAAATGAATGTGAAAATCAAGAGTATGAATGTGAAGAAGAGAATCAAGAAGACGAATGTAGCACTAAAGTAGACAAATGCCAGGGTATATATGATGAGGGATATTCAGATGGATTTACTGCTGGTTATGAAAAGGCAAAACAGGAAGTTATTGACTATATAAATAAAAGAAAAAAGAGAAATAGAAGGCGTAAATGCTGCTGTAAATGCTGTCATAGGTGTTGTTGAAAGAACTGTTAAATTACAAAAAATAATAATTTAATTATAAAAAGAGAAATGCTTCATTTCTCTTTTTATAATTATGCTGAATTATTTATATAATAATACAAATAATAAAAAGAGTACATAAGTTTGATGTATTTTGTGATATAATTATGACGAGAAATGATTATTTTTTATGTATATGGAGGTAAAATCAGAAAATGAATAAAAGCATATCATTAGATTTATCAAAAGTAGCACCTTATTTAAAAGAAAACGAAATAACTTACATGGAAGAAATGGTTAAGACTGCTCATGAAAAGTTGCATAATGGAACTGGCGCAGGTAGTGATTTTTTAGGATGGGTTGACCTTCCAGTAAATTATGATAAAGAAGAATTTGCCAGAATAAAAAATTCTGCTGCAAAAATAAAAAGTGATTCAGATGTATTAATAGTTATTGGTATAGGTGGATCATATCTTGGAGCTAGAGCTGCAATAGAAATGTTAACAAACAATTTCCACAATGCTTTAGATAAAGATCAAAGAAAAGCACCTAAGATATTTTATGTAGGAAACAATATTAGTTCAACATATATGACAGAACTTTTGCAAGCGATTGAAGGAAAAGATGTAAGCTTAAATGTAATTTCAAAATCAGGTACAACTACAGAACCAGCTATTGCATTTAGAATTTTAAAATCTTATGTTGAAAAGAAATACGGAGTAGAAGAAGCTAGAAAGAGAATATATGCTACTACTGATAAGGCAAAAGGTGCATTAAAGACACTTGCTGATTCAGAAGGATATGAAACTTTTGTTGTTCCAGATGATGTTGGAGGAAGATTCTCAGTATTAACAGCAGTTGGTTTATTACCAATAGCAGCAGCAGGTATTGATATAGATGCTATGATGCAAGGTGCTGCAGATGCAAGAGAAAAATATTCTAATCCTTCATTAGAAGAAAATGATGCATATAAATATGCAGCTGTTAGAAATGCATTATACAATAAAGGAAAAGTAGTAGAAATGCTAGTAAACTATGAACCATCACTTCATTACTTCAATGAATGGTGGAAACAATTATATGGAGAATCAGAAGGAAAAGACAACAAAGGATTATTCCCAGCAGCATGTGATTTTACAACTGATCTTCACTCAATGGGACAATATGTTCAAGAAGGAAGAAGAGTTCTTTTTGAAACAGTTATTAATGTAGAAAAGGCTAAATATGAAATCGAAATAGAAAAAGATGAACAAGATTTAGATGGATTGAACTTCTTAGTTGGAAAGACTATGGATTTTGTTAATAAGCAAGCATTCCAAGGAACTTTATTAGCACACAATGATGGTGGAGTACCTAACGTGGTATTAAGTGTTCCTGAATTAACTCCATACTATTTTGGATATATGGTATATTTCTTCGAAAAAGCTTGTGGAATCAGTGGATATCTTTTAGGTGTTAATCCATTTGATCAACCAGGTGTTGAAGCATACAAGAAAAACATGTTTGCATTATTAGGAAAGCCAGGATATGAAGATATGAAGGCTGAACTAGAAAAGAGACTTTAATATTAATGAGAATTATAATTGATGGAGATGCCTGCCCGGGCATCTCTATTATTGAAAGAATAGCAAAAAAATATTCATTGCAGGTTATTTTATATTGCGATATAAATCATTTTATTCGAAGTGATTATAGTGATGTAAGGATTGTAGATAGTGGGTTTCAAAGTGCTGATATGTATATAATGAATGAAACTAAAGAAAATGATATAGTTGTTTCTCAAGATTATGGTGTTGCAGCCATATGCCTTTCGAAAAAAGCCAGTGTAATAAATCCAAAAGGATATATATATACAGAGAAAAATATTGAAAGGCTTTTAGAAGAGAGACATATATCACAAAAAATTAGGAATGCAGGAGGAAGAACTTCTGGACCGCGAAAAAGAAATAAAGAAGATGATATAAGATTAGAAAGCAATCTTATAAAATTAATAGACAATAAAATTGTAAGTCAGGAGCTATATTAATGGCTTCTTTTTTTATAGATAAATAACATTATATGAAGGAAACGTGATAAATATGATAGAATTTAAATAAAAATAAAATAAATATATTTACAAAAAATGGTAGAAGGTGTACTATAAAGATATGGTATTATGTAATGGGAGTGATTATATGGAAAATATGCAATTAAAATATGTAGAAGTTATTTTCGATAAAGAAAAACCACAATCTATGGGTACAGAAATAAAGATAATAGGAAAGATAGATGAAGATATAAGTAATTTAGAATATAAATTTATAGTTGGTAAAGGCGGTATATGGAAAACAATTCAAGATTTTTCTATAAATAATGAATGCCTATGGGTACCAGACTCTACTGGTAATTATATAGTTATGGTACAAGCAAGAGAAAAGGATGGTAAAAAGCCATTAGATTACTTAGCAAAGCAGGATTATATAATATGTGATGAAGAATCTATGGATAATTATAATAACAATAGTAATTTGAGCAATGAGGATATAAACCATATGAAAACGGAAGAAGAGAAGTTTGAAGATATAATAGAATACAAGGAAAAAGAAGATATTATTAGTATTTCTTCTTTAAATACAGATGAGAAAAAAATTCTTACTGAAGATTTTCAGAATAAAGAATCTGTAAAGATTAGTGCTTCAAAGGAAAAAATTATAGAAGAAGTTGCTTTAGACAAAGATGAAATAACAGTTGGTGAGAAATGCTCTATTGAAGTAAAGTCTTATTACGATAACAATATGCTATATAGGTTTTATATTAAAAGATATAAAGATTGGGATATTATAAGAGATTATGAAACTGATAATATTCTTAAATATACTGCAACACAAGTTGGTGAAAAGGAATTTTTAATACAATGTAAAAGAATAGAATCAAATGAGGTTTTTGATGACTATAGAACTATTAAGGTAAATGTAAAAGAAATGAGACAACTCACAATAAATAACTTTAAATGTGAAAATAAAGATTTGCTTGTAGGAGAACAGTTAAGATTTAAGGTAGAAACTAATTATCATGATGAAACAGTATTATATAAGTTCTATAAAATATATGAAAATGGAAGATCAACATGTATTCAAGAATACTCAAATAATAATGTAGTATGCTATGATGAGAGTCAAAGTGGAAATTATAGAATACTTTGTTTGGCTAAAAATATTCTTTCTAATAAAGAATATGATGATAGGGCGATATTTGTATATACGGCCAAAGCTTATAAAGATATAAGTATAAAGAATTTCATAGCAGATTTAAATTCGCCTCAAGCTATTGGAAGTGATATTAGGTTGACTTCAGAAATTGATGGTGGAAAAAAATTATTATACAGATATGTTGTGAAGGGCGTTATAGAAGAAGATACAGGATTCATAAGTGATGATGAGTATATATGGAGCCCTAAAGAAGTTGGAGAATATGAAATAATAATGTATGTTAAGGATTCATCTTATGATGGAGACTATGAGGATTGTAGAAGGATTAATTTCCTTATTGAAAAGAAAGGTGAAAAACCTATAAAGATAGTTGATGTTATAGTAGATAAGGATAGAAATACTCTAATAAATGATCCTGTTAATATAATGGTGAAATGTGAAAGTGATGCACATGTATTATATTGTTTCAATATAAGGAGAAATGGTTCGCTTATAAATAAAAGTGATTACAATAAATCTAATTGGATTGATTTTACACCTAACAAAACGGGAGAATATGAAATAGAAATAATGGTTAAAGATAAGTATTCAGAAAAAGAATACGATGCTCATACATTTGTATATTTAAAAGTTTTGGATTATTTACCGGCCAAAATAGATTATATTATAATGCCATATAAAGAGAGCCATTTAATTGGAGATATTATATCATTCGAATGTATAGTTCAAGATACTCAAAACATACTTATGAAATATGAAACTAAGATAAATGGACGTAAAGTAGAAGAAACTGATTATATTAAAGATAAAAAGTTAAGATTTACGCCAAAGGTAGCTGGAAAATATACAATAGACGTTTATGCCAAGAATGTTAAATGCAAAGATGAATTTGATTTTAAAAAGCAAGTTAACATATATGTTAGTGAAGCTTTGCCTGTAATTAATACAAATATAGTTACTAACAAAAAAGAATTTAAAATTAATGAGGAAATTACATTTGATGTATTTAATAAAGGTGGAAAAGATGTTTGTTATGAATTCTATTTAATGAGGAATAATACATGGGAAAGGGTGCAGGCTTATAGCAGAAAGAAATATTATAGTTTCATTCCTTTCACAGCAGGAAAATATAAAATTTTAGCTTTGGTTAAGAGTTTTTATAAGAAAGTTAATTATGAAGATTATGATGAATTATCATTTGAAGTTAAAGATATTTAATTGTATTCCGAAAATATAAATTAGAGAAAAACTTAGGGAGGAAACAAACTTATGGCAATAGATAGTTTGAATTCACTTTCAACAGAACAATTATTAGCTTTAACAACAAGTGGAAACGGTCAATTAACTGGAAGTGATTCGTCATCTTCAGGTATTAATGAATCGGATATAGCTTTTCAAACAGTTATGGACAATATGCTTAACTCATCAAAGAACTCGAATACATCTACATCTTCAACTAATGATATATCAGCAGAACAATTAATGGCAATGTCTTTAATGAGTAATGGTCAGTTAACAAGCAGTGATGATAGCAGCAGCTCTGAATCAAAGGATATGTCAAATCAAATGACGTTAGCTAATGCATTGATGATGAAGTCAGTTCAAGAATCAGCAAAAAGCTCTAACGATACAAAAAATAGTGCTGTTCAACAAGATTGTCCAACAGGACAGGATTTAGAAAAATTAGCTATGATGGTTAATGAAAGAGGAGCAGATTATAGTAATTATATATCTAATAATGCAACTCCAGCTGACATGGAAAAGATTTATGCAGCAGTAGATGATGCTTCAAAGAAGTATGGAGTAAATAAGGACCTGATTTTAGCTGTAATTAAGCAGGAATCAAATTTTGATTCTACAGCAGTTTCAAGCGCAGGAGCTATGGGACTTATGCAAATAATGCCTTTTAACTTTAGTAGCTTAGGAATTTCAGATCCATATGAAGTTAATCAAAACGTTAATGGAGGAACTCAATTATTAAAGCAAAATCTTGATAAGTATAATGGAAATATAGATATGGCTTTAATGGCGTATAATGCAGGCTCTGGCACTATGCAAAAAAGAGGAGTTGCTTCTGAAAATGATTTATACAAAATGCCAGCAGAAACTCAAAATTATGTACCAAGTGTTCTTAAGTATTATAAGAGTGGGGTTTAATTTTAGAAAATAAACAATTAAGCCTTTTAAATTACAATTCGATATATATTTATAGACTAAATCAAAATTAAATTATTATTTTGATTTAGTCTTTTTGCATTTGAGAATAAATGAATTTTATATGTTACAATGTGTAACACTATGATAAAATAAATAGAGTTATATCTAGAAAGTAAAATCATTTTGAAGTAAATAAATTAGAGCTGGTAAATAAATAGTGGATTGGAGTGTATATTATGGAAAGATTAGATAAGATTATTTCTAATTTAGGATATGGAAGTAGAAAAGATGTGAAGTCTTTTGCTAAAAAAGGATTAATAGAAGTCGATGGAGTTGTAGTTAAAGATAATGGTATGTTAGTTGATCCTGAAAGTTCTATTATAAAAGTAAATGGCGAAGAAATATTATATCGTAAATACATATATTTAATGATGAATAAACCAGATGGTGTTATTTCAGCAACTCATGATAATAGAGATGAAACAGTTGTTGATTTACTTGAACTAGATCATCAAGTATTTGATCCATTTCCAGTTGGTAGGTTAGATAAGGATACAGTAGGATTGTTATTACTTACAAATGATGGAGAACTTAATCATAGATTAATATCCCCTAAGTATCATGTAGATAAGATATACTATGCTGAGATAGATAAAAAAGTTGATGAGAGCGATATTGAAGCGTTTAAAAAAGGAATAACATTAGATGATGGATATAAATGTTTAGAAGCAAAGCTTGAAATAATATCTGCTACAGAAAAAGGATCAGAAGTTAGAGTTACAATTCAAGAAGGAAAATATCATCAAGTAAAAAGAATGTTTGAAGCAGTAGGGAAAAAAGTGATTTATCTTAAAAGAGAGGAATTTGGAGGATTGATTTTAGATCCAGAATTAGAAGAAGGCGAATATAGAGAATTGACAGATGACGAATTAGCACTTTTAAGAAGCTATTAACGAATATTAAATCATTTTGCAATAAAATCATTCATTTATAATAAAAAAATTAATAAATTTAAATA
>OCAO01000317.1_pt1 | contig 21829 bp, 18 predicted proteins | sample 1477151 | NCBI WGS metagenome assembly OCAO01 (sample SAMEA2580298, study PRJEB22360) | human gut metagenome | biome: human gut; feature: human-associated habitat; material: faeces | place: Denmark | collected 2008/2010 | reverse complement strand
AAAATGTTTTTTTACTCATTACTGAATTCACCTCATAAGTTTATTGTACAAAAAAGACTCTATATAAATAGACACTCTTTTATTTAATGTCTACTATATAGGGTCCATTTTAGTCAGCCTCTTCTCTGTATTCTTCCATTTCAGCCTCTGAAATTTTACTAATAGTAATTTTCCACTTATTAGCTTTAATCCTCTGCAATCCTTCATAAGCCCATGTAAATACAATATCTAGTTCATTATCAATAATTCTTTGACTTAATCCTGTATCTTTGACTTTGTCACGTAATCCCTTTTTAACTTCTTCATCAGTACCAAAAGAAATATTAAAAGGTATTATTATAGGTCTTCTGAAAAATCCTGTACTTTTATCTACTGCACCAGGCATACGATTTAAACCAAAGAACATTGTCATATTAAACCCCATTCTTATTAAATCTTTCTTCTTTCTGTTTACTGTTACTGGCTCACCACATACCATTGATTTAAAAAACTTATGAATATTTTTTCCGCTTAATTCATCATCACGTACAATATTAACGTGTTTACCTTCTGCGGAGGATATTACAAAGTCACCGCCAAAATCTCCTAAACCTATACCACATATTTCATTATTGTCACCAATTAAAGCCTCTTGAATATCAAATGCTAAACTCTTACCATTTGAGCCTTCACCTTTATATATAAAACAATTTTGAACCTCTTTAGCGTGTGGTGATAGCATTAAGCCCCATGCCTCTTTTAATGTCAAAATACTTTCATCATCTAAGGTACTATATAGGAATTTCTTAAACTCTGAATTATTAAACTTCTCCTGGTACTCTCCAGGATCCATAATTAAATGTGCTTGAAATTGTATCTCTGTTTTATACTTTGGTGAATGTTCTAATATCTCATTACTTTCAATATCAATAACACCACTTAAGCAATTAATATATTTTCTTTCGTCATGTATTTCCCTTGCGTCTTCACTATTAAGCATTAAAAGCTCTGCAAAACTCTTTGACTTTGTAGCAGTTCTTTTGTCTGTATCATTCACTATATATTCAAAAAACATCTTCTGTACTTGCTTAAATTCAAGGTACTCATATACACCTTTTTTACTGTTGTATTTATACCATAAGTTACCTTTGGTATAGCATGGTGTATCTTTTAATACATATTCAGCTAATAATCCCGCATTAATTACACCTTTAGAGTCACAATATTGAGGATTTAACCTTTGTATGATACTTTTAATAATAGAATCTACTCTTTGAACTTCCATAGGTGGTTTGCACATACTTAAATTTAACCCATGTATTATATTACTTATTATATTTTCATCTCTTATATTAGAATTATCTATAATAGAGATTGCGTATTTAAATAAACTATCATTACGTGAACCCTTTGAAAATTCAACTTTACTTGTACTTGATTTACTTTCCGCAAAATCATTACTCGGATTGTTCCTTTTATGGAGCTTTACAAACTTATCAAATAAAGCCTTTGGCATTTCCTTAATATCATTATCATTAAGTATGGTATATTCTTTAATATCTTCGCTTTCTAGCCTTCTTCTTGTATAAGGTAATACAATAAGCCCTCCATCTGTTCTGACGTCTACACCATCAATATAAGAGGCTTTATTCTTGAGTCCTCTTCTGTACTTGAAATATAAATGTATTCCACCATTAGGCGACCTTACGGAAAAAGTATTATTTATAATTTCCTTATCTTCCGTTGTTAGGTCTTCAATAAAATCATTAAAATTATTGATACCATTAATACCATCAGCATGGCCAACATCTAAATCAATAACCATAATTCCACTAGCTTTCCCACATATAAGAGAATAGCCTGTACAATTCTTTTTTGAATGCTTCTCATATTCTTGTATTGATTTAATTTGATTTTCTTTCATGCTCCATTTAACATATGGTATATTTTTATTATCTTGAAGAGGGACTAATGGAAATAAATTTTTGTCTTGTATTAATTCTTTAAGCTTTTCCTTCTCCATTCAGCCACCTTCTTATTTTTGCTCGCATTGTTTATCAATCCATGATTGTAGCTTATTTTTGTTTATGTAATAGCGAGCTCCTATTTTTATCTTTGGGAATGTAGGGTCTTTTAAAAGTACCTCATACATTGTATTTCTTGCTATACCTAATACTGGCATTGCCTCTTCCGGTGTAAGTAATAACTTATCTTGTAAATCAACTTTTACATCTTTTGCTTTCATAATTTAATTCCTCCAATTCTTATTTATATGATAAACATCTTATACTGGCATATAAGTTTGATTTTTTTATGTCTTATACTCTGCATTGTCATTTTTAGAGCTTTTTAGATGTCCATTAAAAGGACTATAGAAAATTATTTAGATTTAATTAGATGCACCAATGACAAATGTCATTTGTTATTTAAAGTATATTATGCAATATATCATTTGTCAATATAATATTATTTTATTTAGTTTTGACAAATACCATTTGTTACGGCATAATCATATTAAGAGGTGAAAACAATGATTAATATAAATATAAAAAATGCCCGTAAAAATGCAAAAATTAGTCAAAGAGAACTAGGTCGTAGAATCGGAAAAACAGGTCAGTATATTTCATATTTAGAAAAAAATAAAGATAGTAATCCTAGCCTAGATACTTTAAAAGATATTTCCGAAGCTCTTGGAATTAAAGTTAGTGATTTACTAGGTACTAATTATTTTATTGAAAAAGTATTTAATTTAATTCCAAATGAGGAAATTGATCCAGAATGTGAAGAACTTAGCAAACAAACTAGTCTTAATTCTGAACATCTTATTAAATTAAGACTTGGTCAATTCATGTATGATGATAACGAACTAAAAGAAACTGAAAGTACATTTATTGAGTTGCTGAAATACTGTTGTTTAAGATTTACTGATGAATTATATCATATATATCAAGGCTTAAAAGAAGGTATTTACACACTACCAACAACTTTTAGCAAAGATAATATTGTATCTTTATTAGATGAATACTACTCTCGTAATTTAAAAGATAAAGAAGAAAAAATAAATTCTCAATATGAAACTTTCTTTGAATTATGTAAAAAGCATTGTGATTTTGATATTTCATTTACTGACAATCAATTCAATGTTTCTAATACAAAGTTAGGCTTAAATTATCCTATTAGTGAAGAAGATTTTACTGAAATGTTTAAAGATATAAGAGGTTATATCTTTAAAGAACTTTTCTATCAATCCTATAAAAAGTTTATTAACAAAAAAGAAGGTGATTAGAGATGCCAAAAACTAATTATCTAAAACGTACTATCAATGGTCGTGAATATTATTATTTCAGATTAAGGCATAAGAATTTAATAAAACCTAAAGACGTATACGCTCCAACTGTTAAAGAGCTTGACGAAAAGTTAAGAGCTATTCGAAATGAACTTGAACATAATATTGTTAATAACAAAGAATTATTTGAAACCTTCTTCACTAATTGGCTTTTCGATGTTAAATTTCTAACTCTTAAGCCCTCCACAAAAGAACGCTATGAGGGTATTTATAGAAATTATATTAAAAATAGTTGCATATCAAAAATTAAAATCAAAGATATTACATTAAACCACATCCAGGAGTACTATAATAGCTTAATAAAAAATGGGTCTTCTGTATCAAGCATAGAGCAATTAAATAAACTTATAGCTCCATGTATTAGATATGCCTATGATAATAATATTCTTATCAAAGATTTTACAAGAGCTATAATACTACCAAAAGAAAGTGAAGAGGTAAAATTAAAAAAGTCTTCTAAAGTACACCCTTTTACACTTGAAGAGCAAAGAAGATTTATTTCAGCAATTAAAGGGCATGAATTAGAAATGCTTTTTATCACTGCTCTTAACACTGGTATGCGTCAAGGTGAGTTATTTGCTCTTACATGGGATGATATTAATTTTGATAATAACTATATCAATATCAATAAAACATATAAATATACTACTGATGTATCACGAGAAGGCAGAAAACACACACGAGGTATAATTCAAACACCTAAAACTAAAAACAGTATAAGACGTGTATCAATCCCATCAGCTCTATCAGAACAATTAAAGCAATATAAATTAAAACAAGCAGAACACCGTCTTGCACTTGCCAATCTGTATTATGATAATAATTTAGTTTTCTGTACCGTATATGGGAAATATTTAGATAGCAGCAATGTAAGAAAAAAATTCAATAAAGTAATTGATACTATTAATATTAATGAAACTGATAAAACAAAGCTAATAGCTCCTAGAAAATTTCATGATCTAAGACATACTTATGCTACACGATTATTTGAACTTGGAGAAAAAGCAAAAACAGTCCAAGAGTTGCTAGGTCATAGTAATGTATCAATAACATTAGATATTTATACTCATGTACTAGAAGATATGAAATTAAATGCAGTATCAAAATTAAATGATTTATATTTAACTATGAGGACTTAATTTTAAGCCCTCTTCTTTTTACGCCAAAAGTACACATAGTGCATATCAGTACAGTTAATTTTTAAGTGTACTATTCCGTACTAATCTAGTAATGAAGAGGCTTTCAGACGTTAAGTACATATAGTACAGTACATTTTGAAAAAGTTTATTTTATTTTTTATATTTTTTTCTTAGATAAAATTTATACAGTGTAAAAATTGGTGTAAAAAAAGAAGTATCGAAAATTCATTTTTATAAATCCTCAATACTTCTACGTTTTGGTACACCTAACAAGATTCGAACTTGCGACGCTTGGATTCGAAGTCCAACGCTCTATCCAACTGAGCTATAGGTGCATATCTTAATATTTTCTTCTGTTTTTATATAAAAATAAAAACAACTGATTTCAGTTGTTTTTTGGAGCGGGTAGTGGGAATCGAACCCACCTTGCCAGCTTGGAAGGCTGGAGTATTACCGATATACGATACCCGCATATTGCATTGTCCATAATTTTGTTTAAAAATGGAGCGCGAGACGGGACTCGAACCCGCAACTTCCACCTTGGCAAGGTGGCACTCTACCATTGAGTCACTCACGCATTATTTGGTGCAGATGAAGGGAGTCGAACCCCCACGCCGTAGGCGCTAGATCCTAAGTCTAGTGCGTCTGCCAATTCCGCCACATCTGCATATATTGGTGGCTCACCCGGGAATCGAACCCGGGACACCATGATTAAAAGTCATGTGCTCTACCGACTGAGCTAGTGAACCGTAAAATGGCTGGGATGGCAGGATTCGAACCTACGCATAATGGAGTCAAAGTCCATTGCCTTACCGCTTGGCGACATCCCAATTTTATGGGGTGAACGATGGGACTCGAACCCACGACAACCAGTGCCACAAACTGGCGCTCTACCAACTGAACTACGTTCACCATCAATGGTGCGTTTTAAGGGATTCGAACCCCTGACCCACGCCTTAGAAGGGCGTTGCTCTATCCAGCTGAGCTAAAAACGCATATTTTACAAACTTAATCGTTTGTATGGAGCGGGTAGTGGGAATCGAACCCACCTTGCCAGCTTGGAAGGCTGGAGTATTACCGATATACGATACCCGCATATTGAATTTTAATTATTTATTAAATAGTGGTCGGGGTGACAGGGATCGAACCTGCGACCTCATGGTCCCAAACCACGCGCGCTCCCATCTGCGCCACACCCCGAAATGGTGCGTTTTAAGGGATTCGAACCCCTGACCCACGCCTTAGAAGGGCGTTGCTCTATCCAGCTGAGCTAAAAACGCATATTCAGACTCTAATAATTATAGAACATATTCTGATTTTTGTCAACTTTACTTCCACCAGAACGTATTCTATTTTAATATCTTAATAGATATTTGTCAAGATTTTTTTCAAATTCATTTGATAAAATCTTTATTGGAGCGGGTAGTGGGAATCGAACCCACCTTGCCAGCTTGGAAGGCTGGAGTATTACCGATATACGATACCCGCATATTGAATTTTAATTATTTATTAAATAGTGGTCGGGGTGACAGGGATCGAACCTGCGACCTCATGGTCCCAAACCACGCGCGCTCCCATCTGCGCCACACCCCGCTGTTTTTTTACATACCGTTCAGCGACAATGATTATTCTACAATATCACGTTCAATTCGTCAATACCTTTTTTAAATAAATTTATTAAAATGCTTCTTTTTATATTTTAAATATGCTTAATAAATTATTTATTCATAGTTTATAACACTCTAAATACATATACATAAATTTTGAGATTATTATACTATACTTCTTATTATCTAAATAACAATCAACTAGTATAATAACCTCTTTTTTCATATCTTATACTATATATTTTATGTAATTACACTACACATACATTTCTCTGTACATAATACACTCTATTTATTGCTATTCAATTTCTTTTAAATAGACTTCTATCTCTCCATTATTTATGTTTATAAATCCAACACTTCTTTTTGATAGTCTTGGTAACGATGTACTACCAGGATTCATAAGAATAAGTTCATCTGTTCTTTCTATCACAGCTTGATGTGTATGTCCAAACAAGACAATATCTGCTCCTATTTCTCTCCCTTTATAATATATATTATTTAGCCCCATTTTAACCCCATAAAGGTCTCCATGTGTCATAAATATTTTCTTACCTTCAACATCTATAAGTCTATCCTTTGGATATTTTCTAGAGAAATCACAATTCCCTGCAACTATGTAAACATCGCCTTTAAATTCTCTTTCTAACTCTTCTGCATCCTCTACGTTATCACCAAGATGAATAAGTATATCAGCATCTTTTATTAACATCTTAACAGATTTAACATACGCATCACTTCTATGTGTATCACTTACAACAGCTATTAGCACATATATCTCCTCCTACAAACTAGTTATATATAATCAAATTTCAAATTATATTAAATCAATTAAAGTATCTTTTAATTTAATAAGAGCAATACCTCTATGACTTATTTTATTTTTTTCTTCAGCTTCAAGCTCTCCAAAGGTCTTATTGAAAGGTTCATAGAAAAATAGTGGGTCATATCCAAATCCACCTTTTCCCTGTATACTTTCAATTATAAATCCTCGCACTTCACCCCTAACAGTATAATATTCTCCTTTATCAGTAAATAGAGATAGCTGACACACAAACTGAGCTCCTCTTTTTTCTTTAGGAACACCTTCTAAGTTTTCTAATAATTTTTCATTATTTTTATCATCATTTCCGTGTTCACCGGAATATCTTGCTGAATATATTCCTGGCTCTCCATTTAAATAATCAACTTCTAAACCTGAATCATCTGCCAGAACTATAAAATCTTTTTTCCCTTTAGATAATAAAAACTCATATATTTCTTTAGCTTTTTTCTTAGCATTTTCTTCAAAAGTCTTCCCATCTTCAACTACATCAATATCAATTCCTTCATCTTTTAAAGACTTTACTTCTATAGGTAGTCCTTCTAATATTTCTTTAATTTCTTTTACCTTTTTTGCATTATTGCTTGCTAATATTAATTTTTTCATTAATTGCTTCCTCCAGTTCCTATCCAAAGCGCATCCATCTTAAGCGCATCCTTTTGGGCTTGAATCATTTGCTTTATTCCCTTTTCCGCAAGATCTATTAATTCATTTAGCTCTGTTCTTGTATAAGGAGCTTCTTCACCAGTCCCTTGAACTTCTATGAATTCCCCTTCATCTGTCATTACTACATTCATATCAACTTTTGCTTCCGAATCTTCTACATAGCATAAATCTAGCAGCTTCTCATTATTTAATATTCCAACACTAGTTGCAGCTACAAAGTTTCTGATTGGATACACTTTAAAAGGCTTAGACTTATGCATCTTATTAACAGCATCAACAAGTGCTATAAATGCTCCTGAAATAGATGTTGTTCTAGTTCCACCATCAGCTTGAATAACATCGCAATCTATCCACAAAGTTTTTTCTCCAAGAGCTTTTAAATCAACTACTGCTCTTAATGCTCTTCCTATTAATCTCTGTATCTCCATAGTTCTTCCATCTATTTTTAATCTAGCGATATCTCTTATTTTTCTAACTTCTGTGGATCTAGGTAGCATATTATATTCCGCTGCAATCCATCCCTCACCCTTACCTTTTAAAAATGGTGGAACCTTCTCTTCAATTGAAACATTACATAGTACTTTTGTATCTCCTACCTCAATAAGAACAGATCCTTCTGCATATTTAGTATAATTTCTAATTATTTTTGTATGTCTAATTTGGTCATTCTTTCTTCCATCAACTCTCAAAATGTCACTCTCCTATATTAAATAATTCATCTCTTTTAGGTGGATCCACCTTAATTTTTTTGCCATCTTCTATTAAAAAACCATCTTTTTCGGTTATCTTGCCTATTATAGTAGCTTTTATGTTATAACCTTCAAGTTCTTTAACTAATTCTTTTCCTTTATTTGTAGTAATCATCATACTGCCAGATGATATTAATCTAAGATAATCTATATTAAATTCTTTACAAATCTTTTTTGTAATATCTAGTACTGGCACCTTGTCTTTATATATTTCAAATCCTTTATTAGCAGCAGCAGATACTTCAAATATAGCCCCTAGAAGTCCACCTTCTGTTATATCATGCATTGAATGTGCACCTAATTTTCCTGCTATTCTGCCTTCCTTTAAGACACTCAATTCATCTATTAATGATTTTCCAATATCTATTTCTTCTTTTGATAAAATCCTATTTAATCTCTCTTCATGATCATTAATTAAAATGCAAGTTCCTTCGAGTCCCATGGTTTTTGTTACTACTATATCATCTCCAACCATCGCACCTGCAGTCCTAACTGATTTTCCCCTTGGATTTTTTCCTATCACAGTAACTGAAATAATCATTTTATTAACTGCACTGGTAACCTCCGTATGACCACCTATAATCTCAACATTTATTTTTTCTGCTTCTTCATTAATTTCTTTCATAACATCATTGATTTCATCTAAGCTTGATGTAGTAGGTGCTAAAATAGTAACTAAAATTCCTATTGGTTCTCCACCTGCTGAAGCTATATCATTACAATTTATATGAACAGCAAGCTTCCCCACGTTCTTATCTGCACCTGTAATTGGATCTGTAGAGAATATTGCTTCACTTTCTCCAAAATCAATTATAGAACAATCTTCACCAACATCATTTCTAACAATAACCTCATCTCTTTTTATTGATTTATTATTAAAAATAATGTTCTTCAGATCATCAAAGTTTAATTTTCCTTCCTTAATCATTAAAAATCTCCCCTTTTAGTTGTTTTTTATGCACCTTTTCACTACTAAATTCATATTAATGAATAAGATTAGAATTTTATGAGAGGTGTATACATTGAGATATATAGGACCATTTTTCAGGATGAATAGTCTTTCCCAAAAAGAAATTAGTGGTCAACTTTTTTACTTATCAAAAGAATCAGTTAAAACTTTAGTACTAAATTCAAAATGTGGACTTATAATTCCTCCAGTAAGGACTTCAAAAAAGTCTTCTATAAATGATATTAGCACACTAAATAATTTTTCACCACTATTATGCTTATATAGAAAAGCTTCTCCTATGTTCATCCATAATAAAACAAGTCATGGGTTTGATGAGTCAACTTTTAAGAAAGAGATATCACCTACTACTAATGCCCTTATGACATTATGCCTTCTTGAGTTAAGTAAATACTACTCGCATTTTACTGAGGGTAATAGAAATATCAATTCTCTTGAAAATGCATATAAATATTTAGCTAAAGAGCAGCTCCAATTTTATTCAGAGCATTTAAGAAATGCAGAAGGTCTATTTGTTCCCAAGAAAAATATATCTGATGGTAATTCAAAAGGATATGAATTAGTAGATAAAGATAATAAATTCAAGTTTTCAGATCAAGCATTTATGATGGATGCATATTTATTATATTCAATATACAACCCTTCTGATGATGCCTGCGAAGATTACAAAATCTTTTCATATGAAATTTTGCAAGTGTTTAAGGAGTATAAGGATTCTCTTTATGATTTATCATTTACAGAAAGCATAGAAATATTCTTAGCACTTAATGTTTTCTACAAATATTCAAATTCATTAATAGCTAGAGAACTTATTCTTGACTTAGGTGATTATTTAGTCAATAAATTTCAAGAAAAAGATTACTATATAGATTCCCTAGACGATTGCGCTTTATTCGCTATATGTTTAATGGAAGCTTATAAACATACAGATATTATTTCCTTCAAAGAGACTGCTAAGGAAATAAACGAAAAACTTCTCAGCTTATATGATAATGATAAAAATATCTTTTTAAAGATATCTGATAAAAAAGATATTAAGTATTCATGTACAGAAATAAATTTCTATCTAATTTCATTAATTTTGTACTCTGAAGAAACTGATAAAACAAATGATTTAAAGCCTATTGTATCAGGAATATTTAAAAGATTTTATGTAAATGGAGGTCTATTATCCAGCTGGCCTGAAGCACCTACTTTAGATGAAGTAGAAAGATATAAAAGATTAAGTCTTCGTGTTGATGATATGATGGATGAAAGTTATTTTAGAATGTCGGTACTTCCAACTCCTAAGAGTACAGGATTAGCACCTATATTTGTAAAAAATCTAGAATATTCTAAAAAGAAAGATAATCTAAGCAAAGGTAGAATTACATTTGATAGCAATAAAAATATGACTAATTTCTTTTTAATAATATATCTTTTTAGAAACTCTGTTGAGGATACTATGGAATTAAATCTTCCGCTTGAAAAGCAAGAAGCTTTAAACAATTCACTTAGAAAATCATCATCTTCAGAATCTAAAAACGCTAACTTAGATAACAATGAACCTTCAGATATAGAATCAGAAATTTCTGAAATAAAATCCAATGACTCAGTTATTGATACTACATCAGAATTAGAAAATATAAGCAATAATTCAGAGCCTCAAATAACTTTAAATGGTCTCTCTGAAAATAAAGCTTCCAGTAGCGAACACCCTAATTTATCTAAGAATAAAAAATCAAAGAAAAGATAAATTAAATCACTATAATTGCAGGGATATATCAAATTTAATGGCATTTCTGATATATCCCCTTTATTTATGTTTAAAATATGCAATGATTAATCTTTTTTTATTTTATACTACTAAAATTAATATTTCCATTACCATCTATCTTGAGTGTAGAAATCTCATCTGAAAATCCTATATTCTCATTATAAAACGCTAATGGTAATATACTATAATCACTAAATAATGTTTCCTCTAATAAATTATAATTTCCATTCGCTTTATTAAATAAATCTTTTTCGCTATCACTCATATAATTAGAAAATCCATTAAATAACCTTTGTTTGTTATTAGAATCTGCCTCAGAATTTATCAATACCATATCATATCTGTTTCTTAATTCTTCATCATTTATTTCATCTTTAACAAAACTATATCTTATAGTAATATGAGTATTATCTTTAAACCATTGTTCAATTGCTCTACATAAGTTTCTGTTTTCAGTATTATCTTCAGCCAGTATAGTTAATATTTGAGGCTCACTCCATTCCTCTTTCTTATTCAAATTTACTTTTCTTTGTTGTATATTTGTTAGATTGTTCTTGTCTTCTCTAAAATAACTACATTCAGCTAATTCAAATTCTTTATTATCATCGCCATAAAATCTACTTAAAGCTTCACATATATTGTTATATATATCTCTTCTCCCTGCTAATGGGATATCGCCATTCTTATCACTTATATAAACATACGTAGATTTATTTATTGGTAATGTTATTAGTTTTTTTTCTTCTGCTAACTTGCTTAGCTCACTTTCTGGAGGATCAATAATTATATCTCTTTGTTTTATTTCAAATGCAGCCATTGATAATTCAGTATTTTCATCTTTTACTATATTTATAATCTCTTTATTTTCTGAATCTTTCTTTACGCTGACCAGTTTCATATTTTGATTATCTGCACTCTCTATTTTGTAATCTCCGCTATAAACTAAATCATTATAGTTTTTATTCATGTCTCCCCACATTAATATATTCTTTCTCAATCTATATTGAGGCTTTGTTAATTCATTTATAAAATCCTTATTTGGCTTGTTTAACCTCATAACAACTTTTCCATCATTATTTGTTATAGCAACTCCAGTCATAAATGTGACCTTGCCATCTTTAAACTGTTTAGCCCCATATACGTCAAGTAACGCTTGTATATTATTCTCATCTTCTTCTTTTATTAATTCCTTAAAGAAGGTTACAATATCATCACAAGTTATTTTGCTTCCGTCACTCCAATATATATCATCTCTTATCTTAAATTCATATTGTATTCCATCAGAGCTTTGTGTTATTTCACTACATAATACAGATATAATTTTATCATTTTCATCCTTCTCTATTAGCCCTTTACTTAATGCACAAAGAATATCTTTATCTCTAATTGATAGATTCGTTACAGTTCTTAAATTCTCTGGTATATTTTGTACGCCATAAGTAAATGCATTTACAGAGTCATCACTAACCGTTTTATCATCATCTTTATATACAAATCCTAAACAAAATGATACAAATATTAGTGTTATAGACATAAGAATAAAATATTTTTTCAAATTTTATTCCTCCCTTTTACATTACTTTAAGATATTTATTATAACTTTTATTTCAAACTAAACTATATTACGTAGTATTTCCATTTTTTAGCTCTAATAAACAGTTATATTTTTTTTATTATTGTGATATAATTTTAATATCTTATTTGGGAGGTTTTTCAAATGGAATATTTATTTGGAGCATTTGCAATAGTTTCTATAGTATTTATGTGTGTATTTATGTTTTTGGGAATATGGCTTTTTGTTGTAGCATTAAAAGCTTTCCGTCATCAACGTTATCACAATTACATATTAGAAAAAATATATCAAAAAATATCAAAAATATCTGACAGTTTAAGTGATGACAATAATAAAAATGATTATTCATATTTAATTGGTGAAGAAGATTTTGACATTTCCGATGATAAAAATGATTCTAAGATCGATAATGTGACTGACTTTAATAAACAAGAAAAATTCACAAAATAATAAAACTGCTTATGACTATAAATTACTATTTTACAGTCATAAGCAGTTTTTAAATAATATGCCTCATTTACCTTTATTCATTTTTACTTTTTTGTAAGACAATTCTTTGAATACTCTTCTCTGATAAAAAATATTTTTCTGCAAGAATTTTTATCTTTACTCCAGTTTTATATTCTTCATATATCATAGAATTTCTTTTTTCTATTTCTTTTCTATAGTCAGTATTCTCTCCCCAACTCTTTTTATTGTCTTCTTTTCTTGGAATATAAATGTACTCTCCATCAACATAATTTTGAATCAATTCTAAAATTTCATCTGGCAATACATCTACAGCCTTTACATAGCTCACTACTTGCTCTCCTCCTAAATATAATTTCTTTCTTTAATTAGGATGAGCAAAGGCTATTTTTATCTGTTATTAAACGCAATAGCCTCTGCTATGCATTTATAGATGGTGTTGTCATGAAAAACTCCCCCTTTTTATAATTTTCATTTTTCATGTTAATTATTATAACACTACTTAAAAACTATTTTATCATAAAGCATCATTTTTCTTACTATTATTTCCAAAATAATTTTGAATAAAAAGGCAGCAAATAATCTTATAAACTATCTGCTGCCATTTCTAAAAAGTGTCTTATCTCTTTTTAACTTCTTGTTCTACTAACTTATTAACAATTCCTGGGTTTGCTTGACCTTTAGCCATTTTCATAACTTGACCTACAGCAAATCCAAGTATTCTATCTTTTCCAGCCTTAAATTGTTCAATAACTTGTGGATTTTCATCTAAAACTTTATTAACCATTTCAAGGATAGCACCTTCATCATTGTTTACTTTTAATCCTTTTTCGTCGATTATAGTTTTAGGTGATTTTCCACTTTCAAACATATCTTCTAATACTTGCTTACCTATTGCTGAAGATATTGTACCATCTTTAATAACTTCTATTAATTCTGCTACATCATTTGGAGTGAATTTAAGTTCTTCAATCCAAATACTTTCTGCCTTCATAAGCCTTGATATATCACCCATTATCCAGTTAGATGCTGCCTTTGGATCTCTTGATAATTTAGCTGCTTCATCAAAGAAATCTGCCATAGATGTTGTTAACGTTAATACATGAGCATCATACTTAGGTAATCCATATTCTTTAATAAATCTAGCTTGTTTTTCATGTGGTAATTCAGGTATAGTCTTTCCTATTTCTTCAATCCATTCATCAGAAATATTAAGAGTAACTAAATCTCCCTCTGGGAAGTATCTATAGTCATTAGCTTCTTCCTTACTTCTCATAACTACAGTTAAATTATTTGCTTCATCCCATCTTCTTGTTTCAACAAACATTTCTTCGTTATTCTTAACTGCTTCAACTTGTCTGTCAAATTCATAATTCAATACTTTTTCAACAGATTTAAATGAGTTTATATTCTTGATTTCTGTTCTTACGCCTAACTTCTCATCGCCTTTTTCTCTTACTGAAATGTTAACATCACATCTTAAAGAACCTTCTTCCATCTTACAGTCAGATATTCCTGCTGCCGAAAGTATACTCTTTATCTTTGTTAGGTATAATGTAACTTCTTCTGTAGTTCTCAAATCTGGTTTTGTTACAATTTCAATAAGAGGTACTCCTGCTCTATTAAAGTCGATTAGCGCCCCTCTCTTAGTATGTAATAACTTACCAGCATCATCTTCTATATGAATTCTTTCGATTCCAATTCTCTTAATTTCTCCGCTTTCAAGTTCAATATCCACATATCCATTTCTGCAAAGTGGTAATTCATCTTGAGTTATTTGATAGTTTCTAGGACAGTCTGGGTAGAAATAATTCTTTCTATCCATTCTTCCTACTTTAGTTATTTCGCAATTTAAAGCTATACCTGCTTTAATTCCTAATTCAACAACCTGTTTATTTAGTTGTGGAAGTGAACCTGGAAGACCTAGACATACTGGACAAACATGAGTGTTTGCCTTTCCACCGAATTCAATAGCACAACCACAATACATTTTTGTTTTAGTTGAAAGTTCTACGTGTGTTTCTAATCCAATGACTGATTCAAATTCCATTACTCTCACTCCTTCTTCCTATAAATTTGGATGCATTTCATGCCAATTAGTTGATTGTTCATAGCTATAAGCTAAGTTAAATAATGTATCTTCTTTGAAGTAGTTACCCATGATTTGCATACCTACAGGAAGACCATTTGATAATCCGCATGGAAGTGAAATTGCTGGAATACCTGCTATGTTTACAGGTACAGTATAAATATCACCTAAATACATTTCTAATGCATTAGCTGTTTTTTCTCCAATTTTATAAGCTGGAGTTGGTGCAGTTGGTGATATAATTGCATCAAAATCTTTAAATATCTTATCAAAGTCACCTTTAATAAGATTTCTAACCTTTAATGCCTTTTTATAATATGCATCATAATATCCTGCTGATAAAGCATATGTACCAAGCATAATTCTCTTCTTAACTTCTTTTCCAAATCCTTCACTTCTTGATTTGAAATATAACTCAACTGCATCCTCTGGATTTTCTGTTCTATGTCCGAATCTAACTCCATCAAATCTAGCTAAGTTTGAAGAAGCTTCAGCACAAGCTACTAAATAGTAAGCTGCAATAGCATAATCTGCAAGTGGAAGTGATACTTCCTTAACTTCTGCTCCATTAGCTTCAAATACTTTTAGAGCATCATATACAGCCTTTTTAACATCTTCATCTAATCCTTCTTTAAAGAATTCAGATGGTACTGCTATTTTCTTTCCTTTAATATCTGTATTTAAAGAATCTAAATAATTAGGTACATTTACATCTACACTTGTAAAATCTCTATTATCAACACCTGCAATTGCTTGAGTTAATAAAGCACAGTCTTTAACGTCTCTTCCAAGTGTACCAACTTGGTCTAATGTAGACCCATATGCTACAACACCATTTCTTGAAACCCTTCCGTATGTAGGCTTAAGTCCAACAATACCACAGAAAGAAGCTGGCTGTCTTACTGATCCACCTGTATCTGTTCCAAGCGCTATTGGAACCTCTTTTGAAGCTACAGCAGCTGCTGATCCACCTGATGATCCACCTGGAACTCTTTCTAAATCAAAAGGGTTCTTAGTTATCTTAAATGCTGAATTTTCAGTTGATGAACCCATTGCAAATTCATCCATATTTAATTTTCCTAAAATAATTCCGCCTTCTGCTTTTACTTTTTCAGAAACAGTTGCATCATATGGTGAAATATATCCTTCTAATATTTTAGAAGCACAAGTATTTTGCATACCCTTAACGCTTATATTATCTTTTATTCCTAGAGGAACTCCGCCTAATATTCCTAAATCTTCACCTTTAGATAACTTTTCATCTAAAGCTTTTGCTTCATTTAATGCTTCTTCTTTAGCTACATATAAAAATGCATCCACTTTAGAATCAACATTTTCAATTTTATCTAAATGAGCTTTTGTAATTTCTTCTACTGAAGCTTCTTTTTTTGCTATTATTTCTTTTAATTCATGAGCCTTGTAATTTGAAAACTCCATTGAATCTGCCTCCATTTCTACACTATTCTTTAATTATACTTGGAACAACAACATATTCTTCTAATGCATCTGGTGCATTTTTCACTACATCTTTAAGGTCTAGAGATGGTACAACAACATCTTCTCTAAATTTATTTTCGATATAAATTGGGTTTACTATTATATCTTCGTTTTCTGTATCTAATTCACCTAGTTTTTCTACATAAGCTAATATTTGATTTAAATCTTCTGCTAAACCTTCTTTTTCATTTTCATCAAAGCTTAATCTTGCAAGTTCAGCAACATATTCAACATCTTTTTTGCTAACAGCCATAATTAAAACCTCCTGTTTTTATAGTTAACAGTTGACATATAACAAGTTGACAGTTGGAAGATATAATTGCTTTTCTCCATTAATTGTCACTCGAACATTGTCAATTGTAAATTGATTTCATTCTAAATTAACATATTAAATTTTATCATAAATTTCGTTATTTTACTATTTAAGTATTGTGTACATTAATTTTTATTATTTTATCCAATTAAGTGCAAAATAAAGTAAACTTAATGATATTACAAAGCTAATTCCAGAATACAACATTCTTTTCTCTATAGATTTATCTAAGATAAATCTAAGACCAAGAGCTGCCATAGTAGCACTTACTCCGAATTGAAGAGGGACATATGAATTAAACATCTGACCTACATAATGAAATTGGTATGTTGTTAAAAATGTACATATTACTATTATGCTAGTTATTATAGTCAAAACATACACTAATGCCTCAACTAATCTTTTCATATACATCACCCTTTCAACATCTCTTCAAATTCTTCTTCTGAAAGCACTTTTATTCCAAGCTCTTGTGCCTTTGTAAGTTTGGATCCCGCTGCTTCTCCAGCTATTACATAATCTGTCTTCTTACTTACGCTTCCTGCTACCTTAGCTCCTAAACTTTCTAATTTTTCTTTTATTCCAGTTCTTGAGTAATTTTGAAGCGATCCTGTTGCAACCACTGTTTTCCCTTCAAAAGGACTTTGAATAACTTCTTTTTCTTCATACATAGGATTAACACCTAATGATAATAACTCATCAATTGTCTCTAATACTTTTTCTTCTTTAAAGAAAGCTAATACATCTTGTGCAACTATATCACCAACATCTTGAACACTAACAAGTTCATCAAACGTTGCTTTCTTAAGACCTTCTATTGATTTAAATTTATTTACCAAATCCTTAGCCGTTTTTGCACCTACATTAGGTATTCCTAAGGCATATATAAATGAATGTAATTGACAATTCTTACTCTTTTCTATGGCTTCTAAAAGATTTTGTGCCTTCTTTGGTCCAAATTTCTCCAAATCAACTAACTCTTCTTCTTTTAATTTATATAAATCAGATATTGATTTAATATTTAATTTTTCAAATAATTGTTCAGCAGTTCTCTCTGAGAATCCTGCTATATTCATAGCTTCTCTTCCTGCATAATGAACGATACTCTTAACCATTTGTGGTTTACAAGACAGAGTATTTTCACAGAAATAATGCGCTCCATTTAATACTAAGTGACTTCCACAGGCAGGACATGTTTCTGGTACTTTTATTTCTTCTGAGCCATCTAATGATTCTGGAACCACTCCCATGATTTCAGGAATAACATCATTACTTCTTCTTACAAATACATCAGCACCTATTCTTACACCTTTTCTTTGAATATCATCCATATTATTAAGAGTGGCCCTCTTAACAGTTACTCCAGCAAGCTCTACTGGTTCTAATATAGCTGTTGGTCCAACTCTTCCGCTTCTACCAACATTCCATTCAACATCTAAAAGCTTAGTTGTTGCTTCCTGAGCTTCAAATTTATAAGCAATGGCCCACTTAGGGAACTTAACCGTGTAACCAAGTAGTTCTCTGGTTCTAATATCATCAATAGCTATTACTAATCCATCAATATCATATCCTAATGTGAATCTTATTTCCTTTATATGTTCTATTTGTTTTTCTATTTCTTCTATTGTAGTACAAACTTCCATATAATCATCAACTGGAAGACCTTTTTCTTTTATGAATTTCATCATTTCTAAATAAGATTTAAATTGCTCGCCTTCCTTATAACCCACATCATAGAAAAATGCTGATAAATTTCTTCTTGCTGTTTCTTTAACATTAAGATTTCTAAGAGCTCCAGCAGCTCCATTTCTTAAGTTCTTTAATGGAATTTCTGAAGACTCATTATATTTATCAAATGCTTCTTGCGTCATGATTGCTTCACCATGAACTTCAAACACATCATCACTATCAATCTTAAGTGGAATTGATTTTATTGTTTTAACTTGAGCGGTTACATCTTCTCCAGTCTCACCAGTTCCTCTAGTTGCAGCTATAGAAAGAACTCCTTCTTCATTATAAGTAAGGTTAATTGTTAATCCATCGAACTTTTTAGTAAGAACATATTTTAAATCTGGAAGCTCTTCTCCTCTACTTCTCATTTCCTCTACAAATTTCACATTTCTATTGTGCCAATCTTTCAATGCTTGCACAGTTTGAGCTTTATCCATACTCCATAGTCTTGCCTTATGTGTATATTTGTTAAATCCACCTAAAACAACATCACCAACTCTTAACGTCGGAGAATAAGGAAGAACATATCCTGTTTCTTCCTCCAACTTTCTTAACTCATCATACTGTTTATCATACTCTTTATCTGTTACAGATGGGTTATCTAAAGAATAGTATTCATACGAATATCTATTCAGCTTTTCAACTAATTCTTCAATTCTTTTTTTACTATCCAAAATTACTATTCTCCTTTTAAAAATAGTTAGTTATACTGATTTCAGTTTAGCTAATGATAGCATTAAATTCTTTACTCCTTGCTTATCAAACGCTATTGTTAATTTCTTATCTCCACCATTCTCTTGAACCTGAACTATTGTTCCAACACCAAACTTCTCATGTATTACTTTTCTTCCAAGTGTAGCTTCACTTGCATTTAAATATTTCCCTGAAGATTGATTCATATTATTTGGAGTTATATCAAATCCGTTTCTGCTTAAAGATAACCCACTTTTAGCTACTTGATTATTACCTGTTAGATTATTTCTTAAACTATGTGGATTATTATAACTACTTGTATTAACAAAACTATCTCTACTCTTAATTTTTGCTTTATCATTTGCAACATACTCTTTAAGTTCTGGCTTTATTTCATTAATAAAATCTGATTGAGGATATGCAACAGTTCGACCAAATACTCTTCTTACTTCTGCTGACGTCATAAATAGTACTTCTTTTGCTCTTGTTATACCAACATAACAAAGTCTTCTCGACTCTTCCATCTCTGATTCTTTTTCAAACGACGCATTTCCCGGGAAAATACCATTTTCCATTCCAACCATAAATACAACTGGAAACTCAAGTCCCTTTGCACTATGAACGGTCATAAGTACTACACTATCATCTTCATCCTCAATTTTATCAGTATCCTGAACTAAAGATACCTTTTCTAAGTAAGCAGACAATGTTTTATCTTCACTGCTTTTTTCAAATTCAACAGCATCTGATACTAGTTCTTCTAAGTTGTCAATTCTGCTTTTATCTTCAATTTCCTTTGATTCTTTTAATTGCTTTAAATAACCAGTTTCTTCTAATATTGTTTTAATAAGTTCAGATACCGGTATAACCTCACTTAACTCCATGAATCTTTCCATTAATCCAACAAATGGTTCAATAGTAGATACATTTCTAGCTGTTAAAGTTGGAATAGTTCTTACTTCAGCTAAAGCATCCCACATATTTAATTCAAAATTTTCTGCAAAGTCCTGAACTTTATTTACTGTAGCATCTCCTATGCCTCTCTTAGGAACATTTATAATTCTTTTTATACTTATATCATCTTGAGGATTAATAATTACCTTTAAGTATGCAAGCATATCTTTTATTTCTTTTCTATCATAGAATCGTGTTCCACCAACTATCTTATATGGAATTCCTTTTCTTCTAAAGCTTTCTTCAAAGATTCTTGATTGAGCATTGGTTCTATAAAGAATTGCAAAATCATTATAATTCTTGCTTTCAGCTTCCTTTATCTTTGAAATCTGCATTCCTACAAAATCGCCTTCATCACTATCTGCATAAGCTCTATAAACTTTAATTTTACTTCCACCCTCTTGCTCAGTTCTTAAAACCTTGCTTTTTCTGTGAGAATTGTTAATTATAACTGTATTTGCAGCATCTAGTATATTACCTTTTGATCTATAATTTTGTTCAAGTTTAATAACTTTTGCACTTGGATAATCTTTTTCGAAACTTAAGATATTCTCAATGTCTGCTCCTCTCCACTGGTATATACATTGGTCGTCATCGCCCACAACGCATATATTCTTATATTTAGCTGCAAGTAATTTGACCAATTCATATTGAGCACCATTAGTATCTTGATACTCATCTACCATTATATATTTAAATTTATTTTGATAAAAATCCAGCACTTCAGGATTCTTTTTAAATAATTCTACAGTTTTAAAAATAAGATCATCAAAATCTAAAGCATTGTTTTCTTTAAGTCTCTTTTGATACATCTCATATGCATCAGCAATTTTCTTTTCCCTAAAATTGCTTTCATTTTCTAGCATAAAACTTCTGACATCTTGCATTCTATCTTTAGCCTTACCTATTTTACCCATTATTTCTTGCTCTGTTATATCTTTTTCATTAATATTAAGTGTCTTCATACACTCTTTAACTAATGTTTTCTGATCCGAGCTGTCATATATAGTAAAGCTGCTTTTATATCCTAATTTATCTATTTCTCTTCTTAATATTCTTACACAAGTTGAATGGAAAGTGGATATCCACATGTTTTCTGCTCTTTCACCAATAAGAGCTTTAACTCTATCCTTCATTTCTTTTGCTGCTTTATTGGTAAAAGTAATTGCTAATATGTTATAAGGCGGTATATCTAAATCATCTACCATATGAGCAATTCTATGTGTTAACACCCTTGTTTTTCCTGATCCTGCACCTGCTAAAATTAACACCTGCCCATCTATAGTCGTAGCCCCTTCATATTGTTCTTTATTAAGTAATTTTTTTAAGTCCATCATTACTTATTCCTCCTTTCCCAATCCTTAAAATATTATACCATAAGTACAATAAATTGAAGACTATATAAGAAAATTTATGTTGTTTGTAATACTTTCTCCTAATTGCAAAATTAAATATATATTATCTAAATAAAAAAATTAT
>OCAO01000313.1_pt1 | contig 22083 bp, 18 predicted proteins | sample 1477151 | NCBI WGS metagenome assembly OCAO01 (sample SAMEA2580298, study PRJEB22360) | human gut metagenome | biome: human gut; feature: human-associated habitat; material: faeces | place: Denmark | collected 2008/2010 | reverse complement strand
CTGGAAGCCCTGTGCCAGAGAGTGTGCCGCGTGGTTTTTAGCAACTTCATCGGCGGTTAACGTCAACGTGATCGCCGCAAGCGCATTAAGTTTTTGCTCAGCATGGGTTAACTGTTGCTGCCATTGCCGCAGATGCTCGCGATCGCTGGTTTGTTGGGAGAACTGCGCACGCCAACCCGCCAGTTCGTTGTTCCACTGACGGAAACGGTCGTGTTCCTGTAACCAAGCATTCAGGCTTTGTTGCTGCTGCTGTAATTCTGCTGACTGCTTCGCCGCGTGGTGACGAATGTTCGCCCGAAGCGCCATTGTGCTCTGTAAGCGAGTATTTACTTCTTCAATCTGCTGGCGAGTATGCGCCAGCGCCGTGCTGTGTTCTGCGATGCGTTCCCAGTGCGGACGAAGATTTCGTGCCGGTTGTGCCAGACTGAGCGCCGCAAGTTGAGGTTGCGCTTTTTCTTCTTCGGCTAATGCCTGTTGCAAGGCCTGTTGACGGCGGCTGCCTTCTTGCTGCAATTCGTCCAGACGCGTTAACCAGTTTAGCGATTGTTGTTCTTGCTGCTGCGCGGTAATTAACTGTTTTTCTTCGTCAGTAAGTACCTGCAAACTCGCTGTCAGCGATTGCACTTGTTCTGGCGTGAGCAACGCGACGCCGCTGGCCTGCGCTTGCAGCTTCTCCAGCTCTGTGCGGGCCGATTTGTGCTGCTCAAAAACCATCGCCGAGATTTTCCCGTAGATTTCAGTGCCGGTTAACTCCTCGAGCAATTCCGCGCGTTCTTTGGGTTTGGCATTCAGGAAGGCAGCAAATTGCCCCTGCGAAAGCAGCATCGAACGGGTGAAGCGCCCGTAATCCAGTCCGGTTAACGTCGCCGTCAGTTCCAGCTTATCTTTCACTTTGTCGGCGAGAATTTTGCCATCGGCGCAGCGCGCCAGCTCTACGCGTGGCACCTGCAAATTACCGTCCGGCTGGTTACGCGCCCGATTCTGGCTCCAGAACGCGCGATACGCTTCACCTTTGACTTCAAACTCCACCTCCGCCAGACATTCGGCGGTATCGCGGGTCATGAGATCATTTTGCGATTGTGAAACGTTAGAAAGGCGCGGAGTTTCGTGATACAGCGCCAGACAAATGGCGTCCAGCAGGGTGGTTTTCCCCGCACCGGTTGGGCCGGTAATGGCAAACAGCCCGTTGCTGGCGAACGGCTCGCGGGTGAAATCAATCTTCCATTCGCCTTTTAATGAGTTCAGGTTTTTCAGGCGCAGGCTGAGAATTTTCATACTTCGTGTTCTCCGGCGAGGCTATGCAATGTCGTGGTGAAAAGATACTGCAGACGTTGCTGCTGCGATTCATCCAGTTCTTCCAGTGCCAGACGGCGATTGAACACCTCTTCGACGCTGAGTTCGCTGAGGGTTTCACGCTGTTGGCTGGCTAACACACGCTCGCGCTGTTCACGACTCCGGCGTACCAGCAATACTTCAACGGGCAATGATTCGGTTAATGCCTGGATTTTGCGCTGAATATCATGCAGATACTCATCAGTAGTGATTTCGATATCCAGCCAGACAGGCGGCTCCAGTGATACATCGCGCCACTGTTCCAGCTGTTCGGTAATCGACGCCAGATCGCCTTTCAGCACCGCCATGGGTTGCGTTACCGGTACGTTCAGGTTTTCCACGCTCTCTAATTTGCCGTTTGAAAATGTCACCAGATGGACATATTTACTCTTACCGCATTCATCAAAACTCAGTGGTATGGGGGAACCGCAATAGCGAACATGTTCCATGCCGCCAATAATCTGCGCGCGGTGAATATGCCCGAGCGCGATGTAGTCGGCTGGTGGAAAGTTTTGTGCCGGAAACGCGTCCAGCGTGCCAATATAAATGTCACGCACGGCGTCACTTTTACTGGCACCCACGGTCGTTAAATGTCCCGTGGCGATGATGGGCAGAGGCTGATCGCCGCGCAGTTTGCAGGCATCGGCATAATGTTGTTGATAATAATCAGTAATAGCCGCCAGCAAATGCTGCTGTTTTTCAATACCGTTAAGCCCCGCCTGGCTGGTAATAATGTCACGCGGGCGTAAAAAAGGTATGGGACACAGCACTGCGCCTGGCGTCCCGTCGCGACGAGGCAAGATTTGCGGCGCATGTCCGGCGCTGGCGACCACGGTAGTATTGAGGAACGCCATGATATCGCGCGATTCATTCAGCGTGGCGACCGAGTCATGGTTTCCTGCCAGTACCACCAGATGACAGCCAGTTTGCTGTAAATTGACAACAAAACGGTTGTATAACGTGCGGGCGTAACTGGGCGGCGAGCCGGTATCGAAAACATCACCAGCAACAATAATCGCATCCACCTGATGGGTTTGTGCTGTCTCCAGCAGCCAGTCAAGAAAAGCCTGATGTTCAGCTTCGCGGCTTTTACTGTAGAAGTTCTGGCCGAGATGCCAGTCTGAGGTGTGAAGGATGCGCATAACGGTTCCCTGGCGAAAAAGCATGGGCGCGATTATACCCAAACAGATGTGCCATTTGCTTTTTTCTGCGCCACGGAAATCAATAACCTGAAGATATGTGCGACGAGCTTTTCATAAATCTGTCATAAATCTGACGCATAATGACGTCGCATTAATGATCGCAACCTATTTATTACAACAGGGCAAATCATGGCGAGACGTATTCTGGTCGTAGAAGATGAAGCACCAATTCGCGAAATGGTCTGCTTCGTGCTCGAACAAAATGGCTTTCAGCCGGTCGAAGCGGAAGATTATGACAGTGCTGTGAATCAACTGAATGAACCCTGGCCGGATTTAATTCTCCTTGACTGGATGTTACCTGGCGGCTCCGGTATCCAGTTCATCAAACACCTCAAGCGCGAGTCGATGACCCGGGATATTCCAGTGGTGATGTTGACCGCCAGAGGGGAAGAAGAAGATCGCGTGCGCGGCCTTGAAACCGGTGCGGATGACTATATCACCAAGCCGTTTTCGCCGAAGGAGCTGGTGGCGCGAATCAAAGCGGTAATGCGCCGTATTTCGCCAATGGCGGTGGAAGAGGTGATCGAGATGCAGGGGCTAAGTCTCGACCCGACATCTCACCGGGTGATGGCGGGCGAAGAACCGCTGGAGATGGGGCCGACAGAATTTAAACTGCTGCACTTTTTTATGACGCATCCTGAGCGCGTGTACAGCCGCGAGCAGCTGTTAAACCACGTCTGGGGAACCAACGTGTATGTGGAAGATCGTACAGTCGATGTCCACATTCGTCGCCTGCGTAAAGCACTGGAGCCCGGCGGGCATGACCGCATGGTGCAGACCGTGCGCGGTACAGGATATCGTTTTTCAACCCGCTTTTAACGCCTTGCTCATCGGACGCAGAGCAGGGCTTATGAATTCTTAACTGGAGTATCTTACGTGCTGGAACGGCTGTCGTGGAAAAGGCTGGTGCTGGAGCTGCTACTTTGCTGCCTCCCGGCTTTCATCCTGGGTGCATTTTTTGGTTACCTGCCCTGGTTTTTGCTGGCATCGGTAACGGGACTGCTTATCTGGCATTTCTGGAATTTATTGCGCCTTTCATGGTGGCTGTGGGTGGATCGTAGTATGACCCCGCCACCGGGGCGTGGTAGCTGGGAACCGCTGCTATACGGCTTACACCAGATGCAGCTGCGAAATAAAAAACGCCGCCGCGAACTGGGCAATCTGATTAAACGCTTTCGTAGTGGCGCGGAGTCGCTGCCCGACGCGGTAGTGCTGACCACGGAAGAGGGCGGTATTTTCTGGTGTAACGGTCTGGCGCAACAGATTCTTGGTTTGCGCTGGCCGGAAGATAACGGGCAGAACATCCTTAACCTGCTGCGTTACCCGGAGTTTACGCAATATCTGAAAACGCGTGATTTTTCTCGCCCGCTTAATCTGGTGCTCAACACCGGGCGGCATCTGGAAATTCGCGTCATGCCTTATACCCACAAACAGTTGCTGATGGTGGCGCGTGATGTCACGCAAATGCATCAACTGGAAGGGGCGCGGCGTAACTTTTTTGCCAACGTGAGCCATGAGTTACGTACGCCATTGACCGTGTTACAGGGTTACCTGGAGATGATGGATGAGCAACCGCTGGAAGGCGCGGTACGTGAAAAAGCGTTGCACACCATGCGCGAGCAGACCCAGCGGATGGAAGGGCTGGTGAAGCAATTGCTGACGCTGTCGAAAATAGAAGCCGCACCGACGCATTTGCTCAATGAAAAGGTTGATGTGCCGATGATGCTGCGCGTTGTTGAGCGCGAGGCTCAGACTCTGAGTCAGAAAAAACAGACATTTACCTTTGAGATAGATAACGGCCTCAAGGTGTCTGGCAACGAAGATCAGCTACGCAGTGCGATTTCGAACCTGGTCTATAACGCCGTGAATCATACGCCGGAAGGCACGCATATCACCGTACGCTGGCAGCGAGTGCCGCATGGTGCCGAATTTAGTGTTGAAGATAACGGACCGGGCATTGCACCGGAGCATATTCCGCGCCTGACCGAGCGTTTTTATCGCGTTGATAAAGCGCGTTCCCGGCAAACCGGTGGTAGCGGATTAGGGTTAGCGATCGTGAAACATGCGGTGAATCATCACGAAAGTCGCCTGAATATTGAGAGTACAGTAGGAAAAGGAACACGTTTCAGCTTTGTTATCCCGGAACGTTTAATTGCCAAAAACAGCGATTAATTCGCCTTTGTCATCTTTTATTGCCATAAGCCAGCCGATGCTGGCTTATTTTCTTTGCAGTCGAAATACGGGCGTTAGATTTTACAATGGTTGGTGATTTTTTGTTCGCATGATTAGCCATGTCTTTTTCATTGAAATAGTGTTTTATACTGGTTGGTGATTTCTTATCGCTATATACCTCTGGTTTTTAGATCCCTTCTTGCTTTAAAACGTTATAAGCGTTTAAATTGCGCTTCAGGTGCTGTCATACTGACTGCATTTACGCGGTAAATCGAAAAACTATTCTTCGCCGCGCCTGGTTGGGAGTATTTCCCGCTAAAATTGTTTAAATATACCGCTGTATCATCCCCAGGGATTGGCACAAAAATTTAACGTTACAACACCACATCCACAGGCAGTATGATTTATGACCCATCAATTAAGATCGCGCGATATCATCGCTCTGGGCTTTATGACATTTGCGTTGTTCGTCGGCGCAGGTAACATTATTTTCCCTCCAATGGTCGGTTTGCAGGCAGGCGAACACGTCTGGACTGCGGCATTCGGCTTCCTCATTACTGCCGTCGGTCTGCCGGTATTAACGGTGGTGGCGCTGGCGAAAGTTGGCGGCGGTGTTGACAGCCTCAGCACGCCAATCGGTAAAGTCGCTGGCGTACTGCTGGCAACGGTGTGTTATCTGGCGGTGGGGCCGCTTTTCGCTACGCCGCGTACAGCTACCGTTTCTTTTGAAGTGGGCATTGCGCCGCTGACGGGTGATTCCGCGCTGCCGCTGTTTATCTACAGCCTGGTTTATTTCGCTATCGTTATTCTGGTTTCGCTCTATCCGGGCAAGCTGCTGGATACCGTGGGCAACTTCCTTGCGCCGCTGAAAATTATCGCGCTGGTCATCCTGTCTGTTGCCGCAATTATCTGGCCGGCGGGTTCTATCAGCACGGCGACTGAGGCTTATCAAAACGCTGCGTTTTCTAACGGCTTCGTTAACGGCTATCTGACCATGGATACGCTGGGCGCGATGGTGTTTGGTATCGTTATTGTTAACGCGGCGCGTTCTCGTGGCGTTACTGAAGCGCGTCTGCTGACCCGTTATACCGTCTGGGCTGGCCTGATGGCGGGTGTTGGTCTGACTCTGCTGTACCTGGCGCTGTTCCGTCTGGGTTCAGACAGCGCGTCGCTGGTCGATCAGTCTGCAAACGGCGCTGCTATTCTGCATGCTTACGTTCAGCACACCTTTGGCGGCGGCGGTAGCTTCCTGCTGGCGGCGTTAATCTTCATCGCCTGCCTGGTCACGGCAGTTGGCCTGACCTGTGCTTGTGCAGAATTCTTTGCCCAGTACGTACCGCTCTCTTATCGTACGCTGGTGTTTATCCTCGGCGGCTTCTCGATGGTGGTGTCTAACCTCGGTTTGAGCCAGCTGATTCAGATCTCCGTACCGGTGCTGACCGCCATTTATCCGCCGTGTATCGCACTGGTTGTATTAAGTTTTACACGCTCATGGTGGCATAATTCGTCCCGCGTGATTGCTCCGCCGATGTTTATCAGCCTGCTTTTTGGTATTCTCGACGGGATCAAAGCATCTGCATTCAGCGATATCTTACCGTCCTGGGCGCAGCGTTTACCGCTGGCCGAACAAGGTCTGGCGTGGTTAATGCCAACAGTGGTGATGGTGGTTCTGGCCATTATCTGGGATCGCGCGGCAGGTCGTCAGGTGACCTCCAGCGCTCACTAAATCACTGAACATTTGTTTTAACCACGGGGCTGCGATGCCCCGTGGTTTTTTATTGTGTTGATGGGTTAGGAATTGATGGAAAGTAAGAACAAGCTAAAGCGTGGGCTAAGTACCCGCCACATACGCTTTATGGCACTGGGTTCAGCAATTGGCACCGGGTTGTTTTACGGTTCGGCAGACGCCATCAAAATGGCCGGTCCAAGCGTGTTGTTGGCCTATATTATCGGTGGTATCGCGGCGTATATCATTATGCGCGCGCTGGGGGAAATGTCGGTACATAACCCGGCCGCCAGCTCTTTCTCGCGTTATGCGCAGGAAAACCTCGGACCGCTGGCAGGTTACATTACCGGCTGGACCTACTGCTTTGAAATCCTAATTGTCGCCATCGCCGATGTGACCGCTTTTGGTATCTATATGGGGGTCTGGTTCCCGACGGTGCCGCACTGGATTTGGGTACTGAGCGTGGTGCTGATCATTTGCGCCGTAAACCTGATGAGCGTGAAGGTATTCGGTGAGCTGGAGTTCTGGTTCTCGTTCTTTAAAGTCGCCACCATCATCATCATGATTGTCGCCGGTTTCGGCATCATCATCTGGGGGATTGGCAACGGCGGGCAACCGACCGGTATTCATAACCTGTGGAGCAACGGCGGCTTCTTCAGTAACGGCTGGCTTGGTATGGTGATGTCGTTGCAAATGGTGATGTTTGCTTACGGTGGGATCGAAATTATCGGGATTACCGCCGGTGAAGCGAAAGATCCTGAGAAATCGATTCCGCGTGCGATTAACTCCGTGCCGATGCGTATTCTGGTGTTCTACGTCGGTACGCTGTTCGTCATAATGTCTATCTACCCGTGGAATCAGGTTGGCACTGCCGGTAGCCCGTTCGTGCTGACGTTCCAGCATATGGGCATTACCTTTGCCGCCAGCATTCTTAACTTTGTTGTGCTGACCGCTTCGCTGTCGGCAATTAACAGTGACGTATTTGGCGTAGGCCGTATGCTCCACGGTATGGCAGAGCAGGGCAGCGCGCCAAAAATTTTCAGCAAAACCTCGCGTCGCGGTATTCCGTGGGTTACGGTGCTGGTGATGACTACCGCGCTGCTGTTTGCGGTGTATCTGAACTACATCATGCCGGAAAACGTCTTCCTGGTGATCGCTTCGCTGGCAACCTTCGCCACGGTGTGGGTGTGGATTATGATCCTGCTGTCGCAAATCGCCTTCCGTCGCCGTTTGCCGCCAGAAGAAGTTAAGGCGCTGAAATTTAAAGTGCCGGGTGGGGTCGCAACCACCATCTGCGGTTTGATTTTCCTGCTCTTTATTATCGGGTTGATTGGTTATCACCCGGATACGCGTATCTCGCTGTACGTTGGTTTCGCGTGGATTGTTGTGCTGTTGATTGGCTGGATGTTTAAACGCCGCCACGATCGTCAGCTGGCTGAAAACCAGTAATCCTTGCGTTCTGTAAGTCGGTTCAGGAGGAAATCCTGATCCGGCTATTCCGAAAGTTATCCGCCCCCGTCCTCCTCCCCCAAATATCCTTCAGATGATGAGTGATCCTGCATTAGGCTATGGCAAGGTGATCAGATTTTCATCACAGGGGAATTATGATGTTAAATGCATGGCATCTGCCGGTGCCCCCATTTGTTAAACAAAGCAAAGATCAACTGCTCATTACGCTGTGGCTGACGGGTGAAGACCCACCGCAGCGCATTATGCTGCGTACAGAACACGACAACGAAGAAACGTCAGTAGCGATGCATAAGCAGCGCAGTCAGCCGCAGCCTGGCGTTACCGCATGGCGGGCGGCGATCGATCTCTCCAGCGGGCAACCTCGGCGGCGTTATAGTTTCAAATTACTGTGGCACGATCGCCAGCGTTGGTTTACACCGCAGGGCTTCAGCCGAATGCCGCCAGCACGACTGGAGCAGTTTGCTGTCGATGTCCCGGATATCGGCCCACAATGGGCTGCGGATCAGATTTTTTATCAGATCTTCCCTGATCGTTTCGCCCGTAGTCTTCCTCGTGAAGCTGAACAGGATCATGTTTATTACCATCACGCAGCCGGACAAGAGATCATATTGCGTGACTGGGATGAACCGGTCACGGCGCAGGCGGGCGGATCAACGTTCTATGGCGGCGATCTGGACGGTATCAGCGAAAAACTGCCGTATCTGAAAAAGCTCGGCGTGACGGCGCTGTATCTTAACCCGGTGTTTAAAGCCCCCAGCGTACATAAATACGATACAGAGGATTATCGCCACGTCGATCCGCAGTTTGGCGGCGACGGAGCGTTACTGCGTTTACGACACCATACGCAGCAGCTGGGAATGCGGCTGGTGCTGGACGGCGTGTTTAACCACAGTGGCGATTCCCATGCCTGGTTTGACAGACACAATCGCGGGACGGGTGGTGCTTGTCACAACCCCGAATCGCCCTGGCGCGACTGGTACTCGTTTAGTGACGATGGCACGGCGCTCGACTGGCTGGGCTATGCCAGCTTGCCGAAGCTGGATTATCAGTCGGAAAGTCTGGTGAATGAAATTTATCGCGGGGAAGACAGTATTGTCCGCCACTGGCTGAAAGCGCCGTGGAATATGGACGGCTGGCGGCTGGATGTGGTGCATATGCTGGGGGAAGCGGGTGGGGCGCGCAATAATTTGCAGCACGTTGCCGGGATCACCGAAGCGGCGAAAGAAACCCAGCCGGAAGCGTATATCGTTGGAGAGCATTTTGGCGATGCACGGCAATGGTTACAGGCCGATGTGGAAGATGCCGCCATGAACTATCGTGGCTTCACATTCCCGTTGTGGGGATTTCTTGCCAATACCGACATCTCTTATGATCCGCAGCAAATTGACGCCCAAACCTGTATGGCCTGGATGGATAATTACCGCGCCGGACTTTCTCATCAACAGCAACTGCGTATGTTTAATCAGCTCGATAGCCACGATACTGCGCGATTTAAAACGCTGCTCGGTCGGGATATTGCGCGCCTGCCGCTGGCGGTGGTCTGGTTGTTCACCTGGCCTGGTGTACCGTGCATTTATTACGGTGATGAAGTGGGGCTGGATGGTAAAAACGATCCGTTTTGCCGTAAGCCGTTCCCCTGGCAGGTGGAAAAGCAGGATACGGCGTTATTCGCGTTGTACCAGCGAATGATTGCGCTGCGTAAGAAAAGTCAGGCGCTGCGTCGTGGCGGCTGTCAGGTGCTGTATGCGGAAGATAACGTGGTGGTATTTGTCCGCGTGCTGAATCAGCAGCGTGTACTGGTGGCAATCAACCGTGGCGAGGCCTGTGAAGTGGTGCTACCCGCGTCACCGTTGCTTAATGTTGCGCAATGGCAACGCAAAGAAGGCCATGGGCAACTGACAGACGGGATTCTGGCTTTGCCTGCCATTTCGGCTACGGTGTGGATCAACTAAAGCATCTGTTTTATTTGTTACGTCGTTAGTCACCAGCCCTGACACTACGCAGCGAAAAAGCTGCTCAATGTCAGGGCTGAATTTGTTAAATATTTGTCCCGATCGATATGAGCGATTTTTGGTATTCTTTGCCCATGATGTTATGTACAACATGCTCCAGGATAACCCTGTAGTGGAGCAAAGATATGACAATTTCAAATTCGAATTTATTAAAACCGTTTATTACTGGTACTGAGTTGCCACCTTTTAAAGAGGATGTTTTTTCTAAAACAGAAGAACAATTTAAAAAAAGCCCCCATGGCAAATTGCTTTTCATTTCCGGAAATGAAAATTTAGTAAACATTTCAGCGGAAAAAATCGATGAAATAAAAAATAGCAAAGATTTCTTTTCAAACATTGTAAATATAATAATTTTACTCATTAAGCATCCTGATAAAATTCTGCCCATTCTTCATGGTTGTCCTGCAGAGTCCATCGAACTCATTAAGAATGCGAAACGAACGGGGCAATGGTCATATGAGATGACTGATAAGAACGGGCAGAATATTGAAGTGTCCTATATTTTCACTGATACCATAGATGATAAATCTGATGGAAAATTATGCTTAAAAATCTGTAACTCTTGCAACCAAAATGATTCTAGTACACATGAATATAAAATAGATCATCAACAGTTGAAAAATCACATAAGGCAACTTGAGGAGTGGGCCCTTCTTGAAAAGTTTTATGATAACAACGCTTATTATTCTAAACGTACAAAACAATTAGAGAAGAAAATTGCCGATGCGGGGTTTATAACAGGGAAGGTTAATGCCGATAACTTTAATGTAAAAGAGTTTAAAGACGATATAGCCTCGATGCTTTGTGAACAGCCCCCCATGCGTACACACCAGATTTCTTCATCCGGATACTTATCTGCCGATAAAGTGCCTGATCTCTATAAGACAAATTTGAAAGACGCGCAGAGAGATCTGAAAACAACACCGGTTGACATCGATGGTGCTAGTCTAAAATCAAAAACTCGGGAAAAAATTGCGAAAAAAACTGAGGAAAAAATTGCGAAACAAAATGCGAAGACCATTGAGGAGAAGAATAGTGAAAAAAACAAGAAAGAAACAAATCCTGAGGATAATTTTGTCTTAAAATTCTCACCGGAAGAAATCAATGAGATGCTCCTGGATTACAGCGATGAAGAACAAAAAAAATTAAGACCTTTTTTCACTAGTGATCACATCTATTGTTTGTTTGATGCTTTTAGTCAGGGTTTGCATAATGTTGCTCGTAATGGCAGTCCACGGTATGCAGGTTTACTACATCAAATAGCATCCAACTCTGAGATATTACAAGATTTTGATCAACAATTGTTCTGGCGCACGTTTTCAGGAGGAGTCTTCCATCGACGTATCTCTGTGAACAGCGAGCCAGAAAAGACAGATGTATGGCGATTCAGTACACAATTTGATTTTCCACATATAAATGACAACGGAGAGTTGTCCAGAACGGTACTCATGTTCGAGGGGGTTGCTGAAAGCAACTTTAAAGATATCGCCAATCATTCCAGCGAATGTTTTTCTTACAGTTGTTATGCCGCTCCGCTGGATGCGAATGCTAAAAAATAGTGACGCCGGAGCTTGAAGTTTCAGAGCGCCTTGCGTGACGCCTGCGCCATCATCCGCGGATAAAACTGCCAGAAGCGGGTTTCGAGAGCATCGTAATGGGCGTCTAAATCGTACCAGGAGTCACGCAGGGCATCCAGACGTGGGCGACGGCTTGCCATGCCGTTTAACACGTTCTGGATGAAATCCATATCGCGATAGCGCACCAGCCACTGCTCTGACCACAAGTAATTGTTCAGATTGATAAAACGTGGCGGTGAGTCCGGCAAAATCGTCATCACTTGCTCGCGGGCATAACAGACAAATTCCTGTAGCGGAAAGTCCGGCGACAGCTGCGACCAGTGGCGGGAAAGAAAGTGATCCCACATGACATCCAGCGTAATAGGCGCAACGCGGCGCGTTTCACTACGAAACCATTCCCGTGCTTCGCGGACTTCCGGCAGATTGTCGGTTAGTACATCAATGCGCCGATGCATATGAATGCCAGCCACGACGTCGGGCGGAAAACTTTCTTCAGGATTTCCGCGTACGAAATCAGCCAGTAAATTGCCGGAAAGCGAGCTTTCCGCGAGATGGGCTAAATGCAGGTGAGCTAAAAAATTCATCGATTATATTCTATCCAAAGGGGGGTAAAGGTTGCAGGGAGAGCGCCCCGGCACTAGACTACCCGCCTCTTATTTTAGTCTGAGTCAGTGTCATGCGCGTTACCGATTTCTCCTTTGAATTGCCCGAATCCCTGATTGCCCACTATCCCATGCCTGAACGCAGTAGCTGTCGTTTACTGTCGCTGGACGGGCCGACGGGCGCGCTGACGCACGGTACTTTCACCGATTTACTCGATAAGCTCAACCCCGGCGATCTTCTGGTTTTTAATAATACCCGTGTGATCCCGGCGCGCCTGTTTGGGCGTAAAGCCAGCGGCGGCAAGATTGAAGTGCTGGTTGAGCGTATGCTCGACGACAAACGCATTCTTGCGCATATTCGCGCCTCGAAAGCGCCAAAACCTGGCGCAGAACTGTTGCTGGGCGATGACGAAAGTATTAACGCAACAATGACCGCGCGCCACGGCGCACTGTTTGAAGTCGAATTTAATGATGATCGTTCGGTACTGGATATCCTCAACAGCATCGGCCATATGCCGCTGCCGCCGTATATCGACCGTCCGGACGAAGACGCTGACCGCGAACTTTATCAAACCGTTTATAGCGAAAAACCGGGCGCGGTTGCAGCCCCGACCGCTGGTCTGCATTTTGACGAACCTTTGCTGGAAAAATTACGCGCCAAAGGCGTGGAGATGGCGTTCGTCACCCTGCACGTTGGTGCGGGCACCTTCCAGCCGGTGCGCGTCGACACCATTGAAGACCACATCATGCACTCGGAATATGCAGAAGTGCCGCAGGATGTGGTTGACGCGGTACTGGCGGCGAAAGCGCGTGGAAATCGGGTGATTGCGGTTGGCACCACCTCGGTACGTTCGCTGGAAAGCGCGGCCCAGGCGGCGAAAAACGATCTCATCGAACCGTTCTTTGATGATACCCAAATCTTTATCTATCCCGGCTTCCAGTACAAAGTGGTCGATGCGCTGGTGACTAACTTCCACCTGCCGGAATCGACGTTGATTATGCTGGTTTCGGCCTTTGCCGGTTACCAACACACCATGAATGCCTATAAAGCAGCGGTAGAAGAGAAATATCGCTTTTTTAGTTACGGTGATGCGATGTTTATCACGTACAATCCGCAGGCAATTAATGAGCGCGTTGGGGAGTAATTCCGCGGCGCTGGTTTAAACGTTGGACTGTTTTTCTGACGTAGTGGAGAAAAAATGAAATTTGAACTGGACACCACCGACGGTCGCGCACGCCGTGGCCGCCTGGTCTTTGATCGTGGCGTAGTGGAAACGCCTTGTTTTATGCCTGTTGGCACTTACGGCACCGTAAAAGGGATGACGCCGGAAGAAGTTGAAGCCACTGGCGCGCAAATTATCCTCGGCAACACCTTCCACCTGTGGCTGCGCCCGGGCCAGGAAATCATGAAACTGCACGGCGATCTGCACGATTTTATGCAGTGGAAAGGACCAATCCTTACCGACTCCGGCGGCTTCCAGGTCTTCAGCCTTGGTGATATTCGTAAAATCACCGAACAGGGCGTTCACTTCCGTAACCCGATCAACGGCGACCCGATTTTCCTCGACCCGGAAAAGTCGATGGAGATTCAGTACGATCTTGGTTCGGATATCGTCATGATCTTTGATGAGTGTACGCCGTATCCTGCTGACTGGGATTACGCAAAACGCTCCATGGAGATGTCTCTGCGTTGGGCGAAGCGTAGCCGTGAGCGTTTTGACAGTCTCGGAAACAAAAATGCGCTGTTTGGTATCATTCAGGGCAGTGTTTACGAAGATTTACGTGATATTTCTGTTAAAGGTCTGGTAGATATCGGTTTTGATGGCTACGCTGTCGGCGGTCTGGCTGTGGGTGAGCCGAAAGCAGATATGCACCGCATTCTGGAGCATGTATGCCCGCAAATTCCGGCAGACAAACCGCGTTACCTGATGGGCGTTGGTAAACCAGAAGACCTGGTTGAAGGCGTACGTCGCGGTATCGATATGTTTGACTGCGTAATGCCAACCCGCAACGCCCGAAATGGTCATTTGTTCGTGACCGATGGCGTGGTGAAAATCCGCAATGCGAAGTATAAGAGCGATACTGGCCCACTCGATCCTGAGTGTGATTGCTACACCTGTCGCAATTATTCACGCGCTTACTTGCATCATCTCGACCGTTGCAACGAAATATTAGGCGCGCGACTCAACACCATTCATAACCTTCGTTACTACCAGCGTTTGATGGCGGGTTTACGCAAGGCTATTGAAGAGGGTAAATTAGAGAGCTTCGTAACTGATTTTTACCAGCGTCAGGGGCGAGAAGTACCACCTTTGAACGTTGATTAATATTAATAATGAGGGAAATTTAATGAGCTTTTTTATTTCTGATGCGGTAGCGGCAACGGGTGCACCGGCGCAAGGTAGCCCGATGTCTTTGATTTTGATGCTGGTGGTATTCGGTCTGATTTTCTATTTCATGATCCTGCGTCCACAGCAGAAGCGCACCAAAGAACACAAAAAGCTGATGGACTCCATTGCCAAAGGTGATGAAGTTCTGACGAACGGTGGCCTGGTTGGTCGCGTAACCAAAGTAGCGGAAAACGGCTACATTGCTATCGCGCTGAATGACACCACTGAAGTAGTTATTAAACGTGACTTCGTAGCTGCCGTCCTGCCGAAAGGCACCATGAAGGCGCTGTAATTAAAATTTTTCCCTAAGGGAATTGCCGTGTTAAACCGTTATCCTTTGTGGAAGTACGTCATGCTGATCGTGGTGATTGTCATCGGTCTGCTGTATGCGCTTCCCAACCTGTTTGGTGAGGATCCGGCTGTTCAGATCACTGGTGCGCGCGGAGTCGCCGCCAGTGAGCAAACGCTGATCCAGGTCCAGAAAACGTTACAAGAAGAAAAAATAACTGCTAAGTCTGTGGCACTGGAAGAGGGCGCTATTCTTGCGCGCTTCGACTCCACTGACACCCAGCTGCGCGCTCGTGAAGCATTAATGGGCGTTATGGGTGACAAATACGTCGTGGCGCTTAACCTTGCCCCGGCAACGCCGCGCTGGCTGGCAGCTATTCATGCTGAGCCGATGAAGCTCGGCCTTGACCTGCGTGGCGGCGTTCACTTCCTGATGGAAGTGGATATGGACACCGCGCTTGGCAAACTCCAGGAACAAAACATCGATAGCCTGCGCAGCGACCTGCGTGAAAAGGGCATCCCGTATACCACCGTTCGTAAAGAAAACAACTACGGCCTGAGCATCACTTTCCGCGATGCTAAAGCTCGTGATGAAGCCATTGCGTATCTGAGCAAGCGCCATCCGGACCTGGTGATTAGCAGCCAGGGCAGCAACCAGCTGCGTGCGGTAATGAGCGATGCTCGCCTGAGTGAAGCGCGTGAATATGCGGTGCAGCAGAACATTAATATCCTGCGTAACCGTGTAAACCAACTTGGCGTGGCGGAGCCGGTGGTTCAGCGTCAGGGTGCTGACCGTATCGTTGTTGAACTGCCAGGTATTCAGGACACCGCGCGTGCGAAAGAGATTCTGGGTGCGACGGCAACGCTGGAATTCCGTCTGGTAAACACCAACGTTGATCAGGCCGCTGCGGCATCCGGCCGCGTACCGGGCGACTCTGAAGTGAAGCAGACCCGCGAAGGTCAGCCGGTTGTGCTGTACAAACGCGTAATTCTGACCGGTGACCATATCACCGACTCCACTTCCAGCCAGGACGAATACAACCAGCCGCAGGTTAACATCTCGCTCGATAGCGCGGGTGGTAACATCATGTCTAACTTCACTAAGGACAACATCGGCAAACCGATGGCGACCCTGTTTGTGGAGTACAAAGACAGCGGTAAGAAAGATGCAAACGGTCGTGCGGTTCTGGTGAAACAGGAAGAGGTGATTAACATCGCCAACATCCAGTCTCGTCTGGGTAACAGCTTCCGTATCACCGGTATTAACAACCCGAACGAAGCCCGTCAGCTTTCACTTTTGCTGCGTGCCGGTGCGTTGATCGCGCCGATTCAGATTGTTGAAGAACGTACCATTGGCCCAACCCTGGGTATGCAGAACATTGAACAGGGGCTGGAGGCTTGCCTTGCCGGTCTGCTGGTTTCTATTCTGTTCATGATCATCTTCTATAAGAAGTTTGGTCTGATTGCGACCAGTGCTCTGATTGCCAACTTGATTTTGATTGTCGGCATTATGTCGCTGTTGCCAGGCGCAACGCTGAGTATGCCAGGTATCGCGGGTATCGTCTTAACCCTTGCGGTAGCGGTCGATGCGAACGTACTTATCAACGAACGTATTAAAGAAGAGTTGAGCAACGGACGTACTGTTCAACAGGCAATTGATGAAGGTTATCGTGGCGCATTCAGTTCTATCTTCGATGCGAACATCACCACGCTGATTAAAGTCATCATCCTGTACGCAGTGGGTACCGGGGCAATTAAAGGGTTCGCGATTACTACCGGTATCGGTGTGGCGACGTCGATGTTTACCGCGATTGTCGGTACGCGTGCCATCGTAAACCTGCTATATGGCGGCAAGCGCGTCAAGAAGCTGTCAATCTGAGGAGTGCGATGTGGCACAGGAATATACTGTTGAACAACTAAACCACGGCCGTAAAGTCTATGACTTTATGCGCTGGGACTACTGGGCTTTCGGCATCTCTGGTCTGCTTTTAATCGCCGCTATCGTTATTATGGGCGTGCGTGGCTTTAACTGGGGACTGGATTTTACCGGTGGTACGGTTATCGAAATTACGCTCGAAAAACCGGCTGAAATTGACGTAATGCGTGATGCATTGCAAAAAGCCGGTTTTGAAGAGCCGATGCTGCAAAACTTTGGTAGCAGCCACGACATCATGGTCCGTATGCCGCCTGCTGAAGGCGAAACCGGCGGTCAGGTGCTGGGCAGCCAGGTCCTGAAGGTGATTAACGAATCCACCAATCAGAATGCGGCAGTGAAGCGTATTGAGTTCGTCGGTCCGAGCGTGGGGGCAGACCTTGCGCAAACCGGTGCGATGGCGTTGATGGCGGCGCTGCTGTCTATCCTCGTGTACGTAGGTTTCCGCTTTGAGTGGCGACTGGCGGCAGGGGTTGTTATTGCGCTGGCGCACGACGTTATCATTACGCTGGGTATTTTGTCGTTATTCCATATCGAGATTGACCTGACCATTGTGGCATCGTTGATGTCAGTTATCGGTTACTCGCTTAACGACAGTATCGTGGTATCGGACCGTATTCGTGAAAACTTCCGCAAGATCCGTCGCGGTACGCCTTACGAAATCTTTAACGTGTCCTTGACCCAGACGCTGCACCGCACCTTGATCACATCCGGTACTACCTTGATGGTTATCCTGATGCTGTACCTCTTCGGTGGTCCGGTACTGGAAGGCTTCTCGCTGACCATGCTTATCGGTGTTTCCATCGGTACTGCATCTTCCATCTACGTAGCATCGGCGCTGGCTCTGAAACTGGGTATGAAGCGCGAACACATGCTGCAGCAGAAAGTGGAAAAAGAAGGGGCGGATCAGCCGTCAATTCTGCCTTAAGGGTGTTTTAAATCCGTTCATTTAAAAAACCGTGGCGTATTTGCGCTGCGGTTTTTTTTCGATTGTTGATTAGTTTACTGAATACAGCTTTGGTTGTAGAAAGAGTTCTGACATATACTTTGTATTAATAGTTAATACATGGAGATCGCTTATGCGCAAAATTACCTCAGTAAGCGTTGGCGAACAATTAGATAGTTTTATTACCCGGATGGTCCAGTCTGGTCGTTATGGCTCGGCCAGTGAAGTGATGCGTTCAGCGCTTCGTCTATTGGAACAACAAGAATCCCGGGATGAAGCTGTCAGAAATGCAGTTATTGAAGGTCTTGAGAGCGGTGAAAGTTCGATGACGCTTCGTGATATCGCAGCAGAAAGGAAGCAAAAACATCGTGTATAAGCTTAGCGGAAAAGCTGTTGAAGATTTCAGAGGGATCTATGACTACACGCTGGGAAAGTTTGGTGAGGAGCAGGCGGATCGCTATACCGACTCTCTCGGCATTTTTTTGGATACACTCTCTCAAATGCCCGAGATTGGTCAAGACTATGATGCGATTCCAGAGGTAAAGAAGATCGCATTTAGGTTTCACACTGTTTATTACGTTATAAGAGTCGATGACATTCTCATTGCGCGCATTCTTCATCAGCTGATGGAACCTCGCCGTCACTGGTAATGTGAGAATTTCTTGACTCAGGATTGCGAAAATCCCCGCATCTTGGGAAACTGCGCGTAACCCTACATTTCATCCAGGTAACTTTTCATGGCTATCATCCCAAAAAACTATGCGCGGTTAGAAAGCGGCTATCGCGAAAAAGCATTAAAAATCTATCCGTGGGTCTGCGGTCGCTGTTCCCGCGAGTTTGTTTATTCCAACCTGCGTGAACTTACCGTTCACCACATTGATCACGACCATACCAATAACCCGGAAGATGGCAGTAACTGGGAATTGCTTTGTCTCTATTGCCACGATCATGAGCATTCGAAATATACCGAAGCGGATCAGTATGGTACGACCGTTATCGCAGGGGAAGATGCGCAGAAAGATGTCGGTGAAGCGAAGTACAACCCATTCGCTGACCTGAAAGCGATGATGAACAAGAAGAAGTGATAAAAAATGCCGGATATGAAATCCGGCATTCTCACAATCAGAAGTTGTAACCTACTACCAGGTAACCACCCCAGCCGGTAGAGCGAACGTTGAAGTTGCCGTTGCCGAAGTTCAGTTCTGCATCGTCGTTCCACTGACCACCGTCGTGCCAGTAACGAGCTACGACAGAGTAGTGCCAATGATCGTAGTTCAGAGCCAGAATATGGCTGGAAGCGATAGAGTTATTAGTACGGGTCTTAATACCGTTGATTGCGTTACCGCTGTCATCCCCTAAATCGGAACCCCAGTCGAAGTTGGTGAAGCCGATGTAGCTCAGCTGACCGCCCCACAGATCGGTAATCGGCACAAAGTATTTAATTTTGAAACGGTAACCGTCCCACTCGTTTTCGTTCGCTGCGCCATAGTTCTGCCACTGGTATTTCGCATAGACGTTCATGGACAGGCTCATCGGCAGACCAGTATCGATGTCGGTACCCAGACCCATGTACCAGGTGCTCTGGCGACCATCTTTATTACGACCCATGTCGTAAATGTAGTTGTTCGCGAAGTACCACTCTTTGAACGGACCGAAGCTAAGGTCAGTATTGGTCAGTTTGTCGATGGAGAAACGCGGTTCGATTTCCATAAACAGCGGAGAACCGTGGTTCCAGATACCTTTTGCATCGGAGTTACCGCCGAAGAATACCGGCGCATCCGCATAACCATAGAAGTCGAACCAGTCTTTTTTAGCGAATGCTTCGTACTCAAGGTAGGTATCGTTGCGGATCTGCGGTCCGAAACGGGTGTGATAGCTTCCGACAACGTTAACGCTCTGGTGCCACCAGTCGGAAAGATACTGCGGTTTGTCGTTTTCAGCTGCGTTGACAGTAAAAGACGAAGAGAGCGCCAGTACCGCACCGGCTGCCAGTAATGTTTTTTTCATATGTATGCCACTGTTTGAAAATCCCTTGCGGGAGTGAAAAAGGCGCAAATTGCGTTTCTAAATATTTCGTATACAGAGGAGCCTATTATAAAAATCATTGCTCACAAAAATATGTTTCGTTTCACAGTTCTATCATTTACGTAATCGATTGCGTTCACGTTTACACACATTCGGGCGGGGATTGTACTGACTTTCACCCTTGTTGCAAACTTTTACTATCAATCCAGGTGATGTAAGCGGAGTAACAAAATGACGGGAAAAGATGTTGCGGGACGCACAAAATCGCCCCGCTATACGTTTACTGCATAACAGGTTGAATGTCGTGGATACGTACAAAGTCTAACTGTTCTACAGAAATCCCCTTTAACTGTAACGGAATATCAACATCGCTGGGGACGAGGACGCTGGCAGGGGCATTAATCAATTGATTCTGCAAATTGATTTCCTGAAAGTTGTCTATTGTTCCCTGAATTTGCCCATATTCAACAGTTCCGCTGAATGCGGGCAAGGGGTCATTCGACTCGCCCTGAATACGTAGCGTCAGGGTGGTGCCATCTGTATCAGGCGTAATATTCACTAGCGACATACGTAAAGTACCGATCTGGCTTTCCAGTCTTGCCGGTGTTTTCGCTCCAGGCAGAAGGTAAACCCCACTGCTGGATTTTGCATTCAGCCTGTTTTGCTGAGTGATTTTGACGGTTTCTTTATCCGGTGCGCCGTAAAACCCCGTCCTTCAGGGCGGGGATATAAGGCGCGGTTTTCCACCTGACCAGGTGTTTGCTGTTGTTCAATGTATTGGCGGATGACGGATATTGGCGCACCTCCGCAGCTACTGGCAAAATAGCCAGGACTCCACAAAACGCCTTTGTAGTAATACCTGACTGCAATATCTGGTCGATCTCGTCGCAGTCACCTACCCGATACACCTTTGAGGCTGTTTACCAGACTGGATATCGCCAGTTTGGGAGGATAGTTAATTAACAAATGGACGTGATCTGGTTCGCCATCCATTTCAACCCGTTCAGCTTCAAAATCAGCACATACATTTGAAAAGTAAGTGCGTAGTTTTTCTGTCGCGTCATGGTCAAAAATCTGGCGTCGGTATTTGGGACAAAGACCAGGTGAACATGCATCAGGAAAACACAATGCCTTCCACGCCGGATATCGGTTTCTTTTTTCACAGACCAAAATATAATTTGACCTGTGAAACGACTACAGGCATTTAAATTCCAGTTAAGACCCGGTGGTCAACAGGAGCGTGAAATGAGGCGCTTCGCAGGCGCATGTCGTTTCGTTTTCAATCGTGCTCTGGCACGTCAGAATGAGAATCATGAGGCCGGTAATAAATACATCCCTTACGGGAAAATGGCTTCCTGGCTGGTTGAGTGGAAAACTCACCGGAAATGCAGTGGCTTAAAGATGCTCCGTCACAGCCATTGCAACAGTCACTGAAAGACCCTGAGCAGGCCTGCAAAAATTTCTTCCGGAAGCGGGCGGCTTTTCCCCGATTCAAAAAGCGGTGACAGAATGATGCATTCCGCTACCCGCAGGGCGTTAAGCTCGATCAGGAAAACAGCCGTATTTTTCTGCCGAAACTGGGCTGGATGCGCTACCGGAATAGCCGTCAGGTCACGGGAGTTGTGAAAAATGTCACTGTCAGCCAGTCCTGCGGTAAGTGGTACATCAGTATTCAGACAGAAAGTGAAGTATCAACTCCGGTTCACCCTTCAGCATCAATGGTCGGGCTGGATGCTGGCGTGGCTAAACTCGCCACGCTGTCAGATGGCACAGTCTTTGAGCCTGTAAACAGTTTTCAGAAAAAACAGAAGACGCTGGCGAGACTTCAGCGACAGTTAAGCCGCAAGGTCGAATTCAGCAATAACTGGCAGAAGCAGAAACGCAAAATACAGCGACTGCATTCCCGTATCGCAAATATCCGCAGGGACTACCTTCACAAAGTCACAACGACCGTCAGCAAAAACCACGCAATGATAGTCATTGAGGATTTGAAGGTCAGCAACATGTCAAAGTCAGCAGCGGGTACGGTCAGCCAGCCGGGACGCAATGTCCGGGCAAAATCAGGTTTAAACCGTTCGGTACTGGATCAGGGCTGGTATGAAATGCGCCGCCAGCTTGAGTACAAGCAGCTCTGGCGTGGCGGTCAGGTGCTTGCTGTTCCGCCAGCGTACACAAGCCAGCGTTGCACGTGCTGTGGTCATACAGCGAAAGAAAATCGCCTGTCACAAAGTCAATTCAGATGCCAGGTATGTGGATATACAGCGAACGCCGATGTAAATGGCGCTCGTAACATTTTAGCGGCGGGGCACGCCGTTCTTGCCTGTGGAGGGATGGTGCAGTCAGGCCGCCCGTTGAAGCAGGAACCCACCGAAATGATTCAGGCGACAGCCTGAACGTAGCAGGGATCC
>OCAO01000312.1_pt1 | contig 22238 bp, 21 predicted proteins | sample 1477151 | NCBI WGS metagenome assembly OCAO01 (sample SAMEA2580298, study PRJEB22360) | human gut metagenome | biome: human gut; feature: human-associated habitat; material: faeces | place: Denmark | collected 2008/2010 | reverse complement strand
AAATTTAGAATAGAATTATTAATTATTTTAAATATGGAATAAAATTTGCTGAGTAAAATAAATTTAATAATATTTTCAATTTATTAGAATATATTATATGAGAGAAAATACATAAATACATTAACATTATAGAAAGGAGAAAGTATGAATAATCCTTTTGATGTGCTTGTATATTTAGATGAAATATTGGTTAAAAATCTATCATCACTAGTTCTAACAGGGTTTATAGAAACAGTAACACTTACACAATCATTTGACAATACATTATCAGCAGGAATGCAGGAAGGTCATAGAAGTGAAAATACTAGTCAAGACAGTATTACAAGAATAGAAAGAGAAGGCTTCAAAGATAAAAATAAACTTGATTCCAATAATGATTTTGAGCATTACCATTATGACAGGGCATTGGATGCAAGAAGGTGTGTAAGGGAAGAGAAAAAAGTTCAAACTACCTTTACTACTTTTGTGCTAAATAGAAATCTAATTGATTATTTCAATGAAAATGAAAAACTTCATAAAAAAAATGAAGATGATATAGAAAATGACAATATAGAGGTTGGGGATATAATTGAATTGGAAGGTACAATTACTAATAATAGTCTCGTATCTTATGTAGACACATTAATAAATCTTATGGATGTATTTGGATGTGATTATTTAGATACTCTTACAAAAGATTGTAGTTGTAATTTGACGTTCACAAGGTTTTACAAAATGTTAACATACCTGCAAAAAGTCTTATGCTGTAATAATACACAAGATGTAATAATGAAGTCTGGTAATGGAACTGTAATTTTAACTGTAAGTACAGATAATTTCATGAATAATAAATGTAGTGTATTTGATAAAATAAACTGTCATTGTAAAATTGTTGGTAAAGTAGTAAAGACGTGTAGCGAGGATTGCGATTCAATAAGTTTGTTAAGAAAAACAGGTCAAGAAGAATTTTACGAAAAATTTTTTGAAAAATCTCAGTGTCTTATTAAATGCTTAGAAGACAATGATATTTTTGTTCCCCAATGTCCTAATTTAAGGATGGAAAAATGTGCAATTCAAGTTATGCCGATAAATATATATATGTGAGCAATAATAGTCATATAAAAGTGTAGTTTTTAAGAAATTATTATAAGAATACGTTTAGTTTTAATATATCATTAAAAATAAATATGAAAAATTTTTATAAAATATGAAAAAATTTTATTTTATTTGTGTGTTTAAAGGAAAAACACTTGTTTATCAATAAGATACATGATAATATATACTACAGATGGAATATATTTATATATTGATAATTGTCGACAATCTATATATGTATAATAATGTCTGAATATATTATTTGAGGTGATAAAATGAAGTTTAGAAGTACTAGGGGATTGGAAAAAGAAATACCATCTGCAGAGGCAATAATTAATGGTATTGCAAAAGATGGTGGATTATACGTACCAGATGAATTTCCAAAAGTATATGACAAGCTAAAAGAAAATACAAATATAAAATATGAAGAATTAGCATTTAAAGTTATTAACGAATATTTTACAGATATTGATGATGCAGAATTAATGGGGGCAATAAATGATGCATATAACAATAGATTTGATGTAAAAGTAAAAAATAACTTTTTAGAATTATACCATGGACCAACTTGTGCATTTAAAGATGCAGCACTATTATTTTTACCACAAATAATGAAAAGAGCAAAAAAAAATCAAGGAATTAAAGAGGAAGTTACTATTCTTACAGCTACATCTGGAGATACTGGTAAAGCTGCACTAGAAGGTTTTGCAGGAGTGGATGGCTTTAAAGTAGTTGTGTATTATCCTAAGAATGGAGTAAGTGCCATTCAAGAAAGACAAATGTCAAGTCAAGAAGGGGATAATGTTAAAGTAATCGGAATTAAGGGGAATTTCGATGATGCTCAAACAGGTGTAAAACAAATTTTTGGAGATGATGATTTTAAAGCAAAATTAGCGCAAAAAGGATATATATTATCTTCGGCTAATTCAATCAATATTGGAAGATTAGTACCTCAAATAGTATATTATTTTTATGGATACTTCAATTTAGTTAATCAAGGGGTAATTAAATTAGATGATAAAATAAATGTTGTAGTTCCAACTGGTAATTTTGGTAATATACTAGCAGGATATTATGCAAAGCAAATGGGATTACCAATAGATAAATTTATATGTGCTTCAAATGAAAATAAAGTTCTTACAGACTTCTTTGAAACAGGGGTATATGATAAGAAGAGAGAACTGATTTTAACTGAATCACCATCAATGGACATACTTGTTTCATCAAATCTAGAAAGATTATTATATGAAGCAAGTGGAAGAAATCCTGAAATAGTTAGCGAATTAATGAATTCACTAAATGCTAAAGGAGTATATGAAGTAAATGATAAAGTAAAATCATTTATAAAAGAATTTTATGGAAACTTTGCTACAACTGATGAGGTTTATGCAGCAATAAAAGAAGAATACGAAAAAGAAAATTATGTTATGGATACACATACAGCTGTAGCACATGTAGTTAAGAACAAATACGTTAAAGAAACTGGAGATGATAAACCAGCTTTAGTTCTTTCAACAGCAAGTCCATACAAATTCCCAAGAAGTATTTGTAATGCATTAAATATTGATGTTAAAGATATAGATGATTTTAAAGTATTAACAAAATTACATGAAGAAACTAAGACTGATATTCCAAAGAACTTAGCAAACTTAGAAAATGCCAAAGTTCTACATGATGAAGTATGGGATAAGAGCCAGATGAAAGATGCTCTATTATCTTTCTTGAAATAAGGCAAAAGGGGATAAGCTTTATGAGTATTAGAGTAAGAGTACCAGCTACATCAGCTAATATGGGACCGGGATTTGATTCATTAGGAATTGCGTTAAATTTATATAATGAATTTGAATTTAGTGAAATTGAAAATGGCTTAAAATTTAAAGGAATGCCAGAAGAGTTCTGTAATGAAGATAACATAATTTATAAAGCAATGAAATTTTGTTTTGATAAAGCTGGATATAAAATAAAAGGATTAGAAATTAGTGAAATTAAGCAAGATGTACCAGTAGCAAGAGGCCTTGGAAGCAGCTCTACATGTATAGTTGGGGGACTAGTTGGAGCTAATGCAATACTTGGTAATAAGTTTTCAAAAGATGAATTATTAGATATGGCAACAGAGATTGAAGGGCATCCTGACAATGTTGCACCAGCACTACTTGGGGGCATGGTAGTTGCAGCAACTGAAGACAAGAAAACTTTTTTTGATAAAATTAAAGTACATGAAGGCTTGAAATTTATAACTATAGTTCCAAACTTTAGGTTATCTACAGAAAAGGCAAGAAGTGTATTACCAAAAGAGCTTACTATGAAAGATGGTGTATACAATGTTTCAAGAGCAGCGCTAATGGTTGCTTGTTTAAGCAGTGGAAAATTTGAAGTAATAAGAACTGCATGTAAAGATGCCTTTCATCAAAATTACAGGAGTAAGTTGATTCCTGGTTTTGAAAAGGTGTATAATAAGAGCTATGAGCTTGGAGCGTTAGGCTGCTATTTAAGCGGAGCAGGTCCAACAATCATGACTCTTATCGAGGATAGGGATGTGCGTTTTAGCAATAAGCTTAGAGAATTTTTAAATCATGAAAATTTACAATGGGATATATTAGAATTATCTTTAGATAATGAAGGGGCAACCATTATAGAAGGTGATTACTAATGAATGGAAGTTACTTAGTTATAGACAAAAGAGTTTTACCAGATGTCTATGAAAAAGTTCTTTTTGCAAAAAAACTTTTAAAGGATGGAAAAGTTAAAGAAATTACGGAAGCTGTTAAAATTGCAGGGATAAGTAGAAGTGTATATTACAAATACAAAGATTTTGTATTTGATTTTTCAGAAACATCAGAAGGAAGAAAGATTACATATAACCTCATTTTGAAAAATGAAAGAGGTATGTTATCGGCTATAAGTAATTACATATCTGAAACAGGAGGAGATATTTTAACAATAAATCAAGGTATTCCTCTAAATGGTTATGCTAATTTAAGCATAACCATAGATTTATCAACTTTAAATGGAGATATAAAGACATTAACAGATGGGCTCACAAAAATACGTAATGTTGAAAAAGTAGAGTTTATAGGAATGGAATAACTAAAAGCACTTAAGAAATATAAATAATATTTCTTAAGTGCTTTTAGTTCTATATAAAGAGATATAATCATATATTAATTTGTAATAAGATTTTCTTTTTGGAAAAAGAAGGAAAAAACAGTACCGATGTTGAATATATTATTAAAGGGCTTAAGAAAGTGGTCATTAGAAACTAATGGGAAATAATTATTATATAGCTTTTAAAGTGGGTATTTTTTATAAGCTATTATAGTTATTAATATATTATTATATCTAAATGCAAAAATGTTTATAATAATAAAACATATATATGCATAGTATTTAGAATAATATAGTATTATGGAGGAGAGGGTTATATGAGTAAAGAGTATTTAATGTTTATTGACGAGAGAGGATGCTATAGTAATAGTGACAGAAATAATTTTTCTATGGTGGGAGTAATATTTGAACGTGATTATTGCACTAATTTATCTGCTGTAGATAGTGAGCTTGCCGATAAGCTAAAAGGGTTTAAGAAGCAAATAATAAATAAGGATGGGGCTAATGACATAAGAATAAATAACATAACAGAAATAGAAAACGTTTTCTTGGCCGAGGCTAGTGAAATATTAGGTAAGACAATATCAGTATTACCAAAATTTTTAAAGAATTTAAAGTTCTCAATTGTATCAACTTCTATAAAGCAGGATAGATTTCGGTCAAAGGATTTATATGAATTGGCTGTTAACAATTTAATAAAAAGATTTTATTCCTTCATTATTACTAAAAAAGCAAAATGCGGAGGGATTATAGTACAAAGCAGGCATGATGAAAAAGACTATATTATGCTACAAAAGTTTTTTAACATATATAATGAAAGAAAAACTAATTTTTATATGCATGAAGATATAAATAAAAAAATTAACAAATTTATGATTTGTGAAGTGTATAATAAAGAGTATAAATATGCATTAGAAGTTTCAGATACAATAAATAATTTACTTTTAAGCATATTAGGCTCAAAAGATGAGTACAATTTTTATATTGAATATGATTATATGAATAAAATATTAAACATAATCAAGGAAAAAATATATAGAGAAGAAATTGATTTATTAAATGATAATACCCAGAAATATATTCAAAATGCATTGGATAAATACACTAAGGAATCAGAAAAATTAAAATATGAATTATCATTAAAAAATAGAAACATAGTAGAGAGAGATAAGGAAATTGTTGAGTTAACAGAAGAAATAAACATATTAAAGCAACAGTTACAGACTGCTATAATTAATAGAAAGAGTGAAAGTATAATATTTGATATTCTTTCGCAAGTTGATGTTAAGATTAAAGGAATTGAAAAACAGGTTTTAGTTAATGCAAAGAATTAATTTCTATCTAGATAGCTTGGATTTAAGATGATTCCGGGCTATCTTTTTTATAAAAGTCAATTATAAAATATCTATTTTAAATTTGTGAAAAAATGCTTATACTAAAATTAAGTGTTAATAAAAACAAAAAAATAAGATATTCAAATAAACGGAGGAATAAAGATGAAAAAAATATCATTTATAGGTACAGGGGTCATGGGAAGGTCTATGATAAAAAATCTTATGAAAGATGGATATGATGTTACTATATATAATAGAACGAAAGATAAGGCCTTAGAGTTGATTGAAATGGGAGCATTATGGAAAGATAGTATAAAAGAGTGTGTAAAAGATACTGATATCATAATAACAATTATTGGATACCCTAAAGATGTAGAGGAAGTTTATTTTGGAAGTGAAGGAATTTTAGAAAATATAAAAGAAGGAACTGTTGTTATAGATATGACAACAACAAGTCCTACTCTTTCAATAAAAATATACGAAGAAGCTAAGAAGAGAAAAATATATGCATTGGATGCTCCAGTATCTGGTGGCGATGTTGGTGCTAAAAATGGTACATTATCAATTATGGTTGGTGGTGATAAAGAGGTATTTGAAGAAAATAAAAGTATATTTGAATCTATGGGAACAAATATAATATATGAAGGAAAAGCAGGCAGTGGGCAACATACTAAAATGGCAAACCAAATAGCAATAGCAGGTGCTGTGTCAGGTGTGTGTGAAGCAATAGCATATGGGAAAGCTCAAGGATTAGATACTAAATTAATGTTAGATAGTATTTCTGAAGGTGCTGCAGGAAGCTGGCAAATGAAGAATATGGGTCCACGTATGTTAGAAGGAGACTTTAATCCAGGGTTTTATATAAAGCATTTTATAAAAGATATGCACATTGCAAAAGAGGAATATGAATCTGCACACATAGCAAAAGAGATATGTATTGATGTATTTGAAAATAATAAAAATAGAAGTAAGCTGGAAATGCTTGATATAGTATTGAAGATGTATGAGCAGCTAAGTGAAGATGGGATGGATGACCTTGGCACACAGGCACTTCTTAAATACTATTTATAGGAATGATAAATCATACTAATGTATGATTATAAAAATAGAAATAAGGAATAATTAAAAGAGTATGTATTTATTAATAATATGTTCAAAGGATGTGAATATATGAAAAAAATAGCTTTAGGGGGAGGATGCTTCTGGGGTGTGGAAAAGTTTTTTTCTAAAATACCTGGAGTTGTAGAAACTGAAGTAGGATATGTAAATGGAAATATAGAAAGTCCAACATATGAGATGGTATGCACAGGAAATACTGATTTCGTAGAAATATGCTTAGTAAAATTTGATGAAAAAGTAATATCACTAACAGAACTATTAGATAAATTTTGGAAAATAATAGATCCTACAATTATTAATAAACAGGGAAATGATGTTGGAACACAATATAGAAGTGGAATTTATTATTTTGATGAAGAAGATTTAAAGGATATTATAATAAGTAAAAGAAAAATGGATTCATTTTACAAAAATTTAGTGGTGACAGAAGTGAAGCCAGTAAAGAACTATTATAAAGCGGAAGAATATCATCAGAAGTATTTAAAGAAAAATCCAAATGGATATTGCCATATACCTGATTATATTAAATAGAAGAATAAAAAGTTAGCATCGCTTTTTTACTTACAGTTAAATACTATTAAGTGAAATAAATTTAATTATTAGTTAAAAATTTCATAAAATGAAAAGTATTAAATACTATGTTATTGATTTTTTCAAAGCATAGTATTTTTTTGTGGTGGGTGATTATAATAAAAAGTACTTTAAGTATAATTCTTTTTTTGCTATAATAAAAAATGCTAAAGCATAGTAAGTTTATAAGAATAATATATATATTAGCAGTTTAGGTACAATATCAATTAGAAAGAAGGATAATATGGAAGTTTATTTTGATAATAGTTCTACTACAAAAATGTATGATAATGTTATAGAAGAAGTAGTAACAGGTATGAAAGAGTATTATGGAAATCCTTCATCACTTCATAACTTAGGATTAAAGAGTGAAAGAAAATTAAAAGAGTGTAGAAGTGTAATTTCAGAGATAATAAATGCTGAAGCAAATGAGGTCCATTTTAATTCGGGTGGAAGCGAAGGAAATAATTTAATACTTAAAGGTGTATTAAAATCTGGAAGTCACCTTATAACAACTCCATTTGAGCATGCTTCTATTTTAAATACATTAAAAAAGCTAGAAGAAGATAATGTTAAAATTACATTTTTAAAAATTGACAAAGATGGAAGAGTTGATTTAGAACATCTTAAAGAATCTATAACAAAAGACACGGCACTTGTATCAATTATGCATGTAAACAATGAAATAGGAACTATTCAGGATATAGAGTCCATTGGGAATATAATAAAAAGTAACAGCAGCAGAGCAAAGTTCCATGTAGATGCTGTACAAAGCTTTGGAAAATTAAAAATTGATGTTAAAAAGATGAATATCGACTTTTTAAGTGCAAGTGCACATAAATTTCATGGTCCTAAAGGATGCGGATTTACATATATAAAAAAAACAAATAATATAAACCCTCTAATTAATGGAGGATCACAAGAATTTGGATTTAGAGCAGGAACACAAAATATTGCTGCTATAATGGGAATGGCTAAAGCAGCAGAAATAGTTAATAAAAATATGAAAAATAACTATCAAAAAGTATTTGACATTAAACAAAGATTTATAGAAAAGCTTAATGATATAGAAGATATAACTATAAATAGCTTAAATAATGATTACTTTTCACCATATATATTAAATGTTTCTTTTAAAGGTATCAAAGGAGAAGTTTTACTTCACTTTTTAGAGGAAAAAGGAATTTATATATCAACTGGATCAGCATGTTCATCAAAAGAACGTGAAAAAATAGGGGGAAGCTATGTATTAAAATCTATTAATTTAGATAGAGATGAAATACTTGGTGGAATTAGATTTTCTTTTTCAGATGATAATAATATAGAAGAAGTTGACTATGTTATTGAAGAATTAAAAAATGGTTTGGTGTTCTTAAGAATGCTTAATAAAATAAGGTAAATCATTTGGAAGTAAAATATTTATAACTAAATGAATTTAGGAGGAAAATATGAAAGAATTAATATTAGTAAAATATGCACCTGAAATATTTTTAAAAGGATTAAATAGAGGTAAATTTGAAAAGAAATTAAGAGATAATATATGCAAGAAGCTTGAAAATATAAAAGTTGAATTTATTCATGATAGTGGAAGATACTTTATCAAAACAGATGAAATTGAAGAAAGTGTAAAGAGAATATCGAAAGTATTTGGTATTTTAGAAGTATGTGTTGTTAAAGAAGTAAGCATAGATTTAGATGAGATAAAGGCAGTTTCATTAGATAAAATAAAGAAATGTGAAGGAAAAACATTTAAAGTAAAAACTAATAGAGCAAATAAAAACTTTGAAATGAATTCTATGGAAGTTTCTAGAACGGTTGGCGGATATATATTAGCAAATTATGAAAAAGATTTAAACGTTGATGTTAAAAATCCAGATATTTTAATTAATATTGAGATAAGAAACAATTATGCATATATATGGTCAAATTCAGATATAACAGAAGGTGCAGCTGGATTGCCATATGGAATGAATGGAAGTACAATGCTAATGCTTTCTGGAGGAATTGATTCACCTGTAGCTGGATATCTTATGGCAAGAAGAGGTGTTGAAGTAAGCTGCGTTTATTACCATAGTCATCCTTATACTTCAGAAAGAGCAAAAGATAAGGTTAAAGATTTAGCTAAGATATTATCTACATATACTGAAAGAATTAATTTATATATTGTGCCATTTACAGATATTCAAATGAGTATAATAAAAAATTGTAGAGAAGATGAATTAACAATTATAATGAGAAGATTCATGATGAGAGTAGCTTGTAAATTAGCTGAAAAATATAATATAGATTCAGTAACTACAGGAGAAAGTATAGGTCAAGTTGCAAGTCAAACTATGGATGGTCTTATAGTAAGTGACAATTGTGCAGATAGACCGGCATTTAGACCACTTATTGCAATGGATAAAACTGATATAATGGATATATCGAGAAAAATAGGAACATATGAAACATCTATTTTACCTTATGAGGATTGTTGTACTATATTTGTTCCAAAACATCCTAAAACTAATCCAAAACTTGAGCCGATCATAAAGCAAGAAGAAAATTTAGATATAGATGAATTAGTTAATGTTGCAATTGATAATATGGAAATTGTAACATATTAAAATGAGACTGTTTATAATGAATATTAAATCATTATAAACAGTCTTTTCTATGTATTGTAAGGTATATTAAAATATATTGTAAAGAATGTGAATTAAAAGAATAATTATAAAATTAAAGGAGAAATAAAATGAATTATATTGATACTAATATTAAGAATGTAAGATTTAAAAAAACAACAAAAGAAGATGCAAAAATAATTTTAGAGTTAATTAAAGAGTTGGCTACATATGAAAAATGTGAAAGATTTGAGTGGTATGCCTAGATTGGAATAAATCTTCTCTTAATTTCTATAGTAGCTTAGGAGAAAAGATTCAAAAAAAGTGGGTTATTCATAGATTAGATAAAGAAGGAATAGAAAGACTCAATGAAGATGAAGTTAAATAATTATAAGGAGTAATGTATGAAAGTTTATATTAATCATACACCACTCCTTTTTTAAATGAATTACTTTTGAACAGATTATATATTTAGAAGTTAGAAAATGAAATAAGAAGAAAATATTTTGAAGTGATTGACAATATTGCTAGAATAAGATATTATTATTATAGCATCAATTTAGCGCGCTAAATTGATAAATTAATAAATGATTATAGGTGGGGTAACAATGGGGCAAAGAAATGTTCTTCCAGAAGGAACAAGAGATTTAATATTAAATGAATGTATTGTTAAAAAACAATTAGAAAGAGATATAGATGAACTTTTTAATAAGTGGGGATATAAAGAAGTTATTACTCCTACTGTAGAATATTATGAAACTTTCAATCATAATTCTAATACCCTTAGAGAAGAAGATATGTATAAGTTCTTTGATAATAAGGGGCGTATTTTAGTTCTTAGACCTGATATGACAGTTCCAATAGCAAGAGTTGTAGAGACTAAACTTAAAGATACAGACTTACCAATAAAGCTTAGATATAATTCTAATATATTTAGAGTTCATAAAAGCCTTGGGGGAAAAAGAAATGAATATACCGATATTGGGGTAGAACTCATAGGACTTAGTGAAAAAGAATCCGACTTAGAAATACTTGTTTTAGCATTAGAGGGATTAAAGAAATTAGGATTAAAAGATTTTAAACTTGAAATTGGTAATATAGGTTTTTTTAATGGTGCATTTGTTAATACAGATATAGATGAAGAGTGCAAAAGTAAAATAGCTAAATTTATTGATGAGAAGAATTTAAAAAGTTTAGAGGAATACTTAGAAGATTTAAATATTGAAAATGAATATAAAGTATTTTTCAATAAGCTTCCATGGATGTTTGGAGATAAATCAATATTAGAAAAAGCGAAAGAATTAGCATTTAATGATTCTATAAAAGAAAATTTAGATTATTTAGAAAGAATATATTTAGATCTAGAAAAATTAGGTTATGGAGATAATGTAACTTTTGATTTAGGAATGATACCAAGGCTTAATTATTATACTGGAATTATTTTTAAAGGGTATGTTAATGGTGTTGGTACTACTGTACTAAGAGGCGGTAGATATAATAATTTAATAAAACCACATAAAGATTATTTACCAGCGGTAGGATTTTCTATTGATATAAATTCAGTTATACCAATTGTAGATGTAAATGATATTCTTAAATATGAGTATGAAGCTTATAAAATATTTTATAGTGAAAAAAATAAAATAGAAGCAATTAAAAAAAGCCAGGAACTCAGAAATCAAGGATATATAGTAGAATTAATGCCAAAAGAAGATCTAGAAGAAGTTAAGATAATTAAGGAAGGGGTCAAATAGTATTATGAGTATAAGTATAGCACTTACTAAGGGCAGATTGGAAGAGGAAAGCATTAAGTTATTAGATAAAGCACATTATGACCCATCGGAATTAAAGAATAAAGGAAGAAAGCTTGTATTTAAAGATAAGAGCGCAGATATTAACTATTTCTTGGTTAAAGCAGCTGATTCAATAACTTATGTTGAACATGGGGTTGCTGACATTGGAGTTGTAGGTAAGGATACAATATTAGAAAGTGATACTAATTGCTATGAGGTATTAGATTTGGGATTTGGAAAGTGTGGCTTTATTGTAGCATCTCTCCCAGAAAATGATATTTATAAAAAAGTTGGACATGTTAAGATTGGAAGTAAATATCCTAAAGTTGCAAAAGATTATTTTAAAGACAAAGGCATGGATGTTGAAGTTATTAAAATTGAAGGCTCAGTGGAGTTAGCACCAATACTTGGCTTGTGTGATGGAATAGTAGATATAATGGAGACTGGTACAACGCTTAGAGAAAATGGCTTAATAGTACTAGATAGAATTTGTGATATAAGTGCAAGAATGATAATTAATAAAGCAAGTTTTAAAATGAAGCAAAAAGAAATTGGGGAATTTATAGAAAAAATTAAAAAAGTTATTGATAAGTAATTGACAAAATTCGCAGAGTATTCATAATTATAATTAATATATTAATTGATTTTGCTCAAATAAGTTGATATATTAATACTAATATGTATATATATTTAATAATCAGTTAATATGTAAATTTATGTTAGAGGGGGCTACTACTAAATGCTAAGCTTAATGGAAATTAATGAAAGCAATAAAGAAAAATTGATTAATGAATTAAAAGAAAGAGTGGAAGACGCAGATAGCAGTGTAATTGAAAGTGTAAGAAACATTTTATCAAAAGTTAAGAGTGACGGGGATGAAGCTTTATTTGAATTAACAAAAACTTTTGACAAAGTTGAACTTACTAATTTACAAATTTCATCAGATGAAATTGAAAGGTGCTTTGATAAGGTAGAAGATGAGTTTATTGAAGCCTTAAAAGAAGCAAAAATTAACATTGAAAATTATCATATGAAACAAAAGAAAACTGGCTATATTATGACAGAAGAAAATGGAATTTATTTAGGGCAAAGGGTTCTCCCACTTGAGAAAGTTGGGGTTTATGTACCAGGGGGAACTGCGGCTTATCCATCTTCTGTTTTAATGAACGTAATACCCGCAAAGGTTGCGGGAGTAGAAGAAATAATAATGGTTACACCACCAGATAAGGATGGAGGAATTAATCCATATATAGGTGTAGCAGCTAAAATTGCTGGTATAAATAAGATATATAAAGTCGGTGGAGCACAAGCTGTTGCAGCTTTAGCATATGGAACAGAAAGTATACCAAGAGTTGACAAGATAGTTGGACCAGGAAATATATTTGTAGCGACTGCTAAAAAATTAGTTTTTGGACAAGTAGATATAGACATGATTGCAGGACCAAGTGAAATTCTTGTTATTGCTGATGAAAAATCAAATCCAGTTCATGTTGCAGCGGATTTAATGTCACAAGCAGAACATGATAAGTTAGCATCATCTATACTTATAACAACATCTAAAAAATTGTATGAAGAAGTTGAGGCGGAACTCGATAAACAGGCTAAAACATTAGAAAGAGAAGAAATAATAAGAACATCTTTAAAAGATTTTGGAAAAGCTATAATTTGTAAAACACTAGAAGAATGTATTGAAATATCAAATTGCATTGCACCAGAGCATCTAGAGCTTATGGTTGATGAACCAATGTTGTATTTAGGATTAGTTAAACATGCTGGATCAGTATTTTTAGGAAGATATTGCCCAGAGCCAATAGGGGATTATTTTGGAGGCACAAATCATGTTTTACCTACAAGTGGTACAGCAAGATTTTTTTCACCTTTATCTGTTGACAGTTTTGTAAAAAAATCATCATTTATACATTATTCAAAAGAAGCTATTCTAGAAAATAGCAATAAGATAATAACTCTTGCAAACAAAGAAGGATTAACAGCCCATGCAAACTCAGTTAAAGTGAGGTTAAAGTGATGAGTGTTATTAATGAGTATATAAATATAGAAAAAGAATACAAGATAAATCTTGATAGCAATGAAATTTATCTTAATATTAATGAAAATATACTCATGAAAATGAAATCCTGTCTAACACAAATTGATTTGCATAGATATCCAACAAATGATATGCAGGAAATAAAAAAATTATATGCTAAGTACGCAGATACAGATCCTAAAAATATTATTGTTGGTAATGGATCAGATGAAGCTATTGATCTTGTAATAAGTTCAGTTATTAGACAAGGAAAAAAAGTATTGAGTTTAAATCCTGATTTTGTAATGTATGATTTTTATGTAACACGATTTGGTGGAGAAATTAAAACCTATAATATAGGTGAGTCTATGAAGTTTAATGTAGATGAATTTATAGAAATGGGTAAAAACGAAGATATAGATATGATTATATTTTCTAATCCTAATAATCCAACAGGAATAGGCATTAAAGTAGAAGATATATTAAAGGTTCTAGAAGCATTTAAGGATAAGCCTGTAGTTGTTGATGAAGCATACTACGAATTTTATGGAGAAACAGTAATTTCATATATAAATGAATACAAAAATTTATATGTAACAAGAACTCTTTCAAAAGCATGGGGGCTTGCAGCACTTAGACTGGGATTTTTAATAACTAATGAAGAAAATGTAAAGGAGCTATTAAAATTCAAAGTACCATATACAATAAGCTCATATTCACAAAATTTAGCTTCAGTAGTTCTAAGATATCCAGATAGAGTAATTGAAAATGCAAAAAAAGTAGTAGAACAAAGGGAATTACTTTTTAGTGAACTTAATAAAATACAAAAAAATGCAGCAATGCATATTGAGTTTTATCCATCAAAGGGAAATTTCATTTATGGGAAAACTAGTCATAAAGAGGCACTTGAAAAAGGTCTGATAAAAGATGGAATCTCAATTAGGTATTTCAATGGGGATGTTTTTAGAATTACAGTTGGTTCACCTATGGAAAATAGGAAGGTTGTAGAAGCTATAAAAAATATATTTGGATATTAAATAAATTAAGGGGTGAGTAGATGTCTAGATATTCTAAAATAGATAGAAATACAAAAGAAACTAATATAACATTAGAACTGGAACTGGATGGCAAGGGCAATAGCGAAATTGATACTGGAGTTGGTTTTTTTGATCATATGCTGACTCTATTTGCATTTCATGGGAAAATGGATTTAAATATAAAAGCTAAAGGTGACTTAAATGTATGTGATCACCACACTGTAGAAGATGTTGGCATTGCTTTAGGTGAAGCATTTAAAAAATCCATTGGAGATAAGAATGGGATAAATAGATATGGAACATTTTATATCCCAATGGATGAAACATTAGCTTTAGCTTCAATTGATATAAGTAATAGACCTTATTTAGTATTTGACTGTGATTTTAAAAGAGAAAAAGTTGGGGAAATGGCTACAGAAATGGTTGGAGAATTTTTTAGAGCATTTGCATTTAATGCTGGTGTAACTTTGCATTTAAAAGTGATTTATGGCGAAAATGATCATCATAAAATAGAAGCATTATTTAAAGCTTTAGGAAGAGCAATTAAAGAAGCAAAATTAATTAATCCTGAGAATGGACTACCATCAACTAAAGGAAAACTTTAAGCAATGTACAATTCATAATGCACAATTCACAATTAATGATGAAATCATTAATGAGTTTGAATAATTGTGCATTTTGAATTGTGAAATGTGAATTGTAAAATGGGGTGTATATATGATAGTTATTATAGATTATGGCATGGGAAATTTAAAAAGTGTTAGAAATGCTTTGAATTTTCTAGGACTTGAAAATAAGATTTCATCTAAAGAAGAAGACATAAACAATGCAGATGCACTTATATTGCCGGGTGTTGGAGCTTTTCCGGATGCTATGGAAACTATAGAGAAGCTTGGCTTGGATAAGATGATAAAAGCAGAAGTAAAGAAAGGAAAACCACTTCTTGGAATATGCTTAGGTATGCAGCTTTTATTTGATAAAGGATATGAAGGTGTAGAAAAAAAAGGTTTGGGGCTTATAAAAGGAAATATAGTTAGGATGAATGAAGACAAGGTTAATAATATAAAAATACCACATATAGGCTGGAATAATCTTTTCTACAATAAAGAGGATGAATTATTTAAAGGTATAGACGAAGGAAAATATGTATATTATGTACATTCGTTTTATGCTCAAGATTATAATGAAGATGATTTTGTGGCATATAGTGAATATGGGTCAAATAAAATTCCGGGTGTTGTTAGATGCAAAAATGTAATTGGTGCACAATTCCACCCAGAAAAGAGTGGAGATGTTGGTCTTAATATTTTAAGAAATTTTGGGGAGTTGATTAAATGATAATTTTACCAGCTATTGATATTATTGATGGAAAGCCAGTTAGATTATATCAAGGAGATTATAATAAGAAAGAAATAGTTGCAGATGATATATTTGAAACAGCTAAATCATTTGAAAGAGCAGGAGCTGAATATATACATTTAGTAGATTTAGATGGAGCAAAAAGTGGTGGCAATGAAAATCATGAATTAGTAATAAGGATTGCTAAAGAACTTAATATTCCAGTAGAATTGGGTGGCGGAATAAGATCGTTGGACACAATTAAGTACCTGCTTGAAAATGGTGTCTCTAGAGTTATTTTAGGGACAATAGCAATAGAAGATGAAAATTTACTTAAAACTGCAGTAGATACATATGATGAAAAAATAGCTGTTGGTATAGATTGCAAGGATGGTAAAGTTTATGGTAGAGGCTGGCTTGAAGGAAGTAATTTAGATTATTTAGATTTCGCTAAAAAAATGGAGAATATAGGTGTCAAAAATATTATAGTAACAGATATAAGCAAAGATGGAACATTACAAGGGGCTAATGTTGAAATGCTTAAGAAGTTAAAATCAACTGTTGATATTGATATTACAGCGTCTGGAGGCGTTCGGGATTTAGATAATATTAAAGAGTTAATGGAAATTGATTTATATGGGGCTATAACTGGTAAAGCAATATATGCTGGAACATTATCATTAGAAGAGGCAATAAGAATATCAAAAGAAAACAGATAGTAAAGGGGGGGAATTTATATGCATACTAAAAGAATAATACCTTGTCTTGATGTTAAAGAAGGAAGAGTTGTTAAAGGAATAAATTTTGAAGGATTAGTTGATGTTGGAGATCCAGTGGCATTAGCTGAATACTATAATAAACAAGGTGCAGATGAATTGGTTTTTTTAGATATAACAGCAACTCATGAGAAACGTGGGATAATGGAAAAGGTAGTTGAAAGCGTAGCAGAAAAGATATTTATTCCGTTTACTGTAGGTGGTGGATTAAAAACTATAGAAGATATAAAAGCCATATTAAGGGCTGGAGCTGATAAAGTAAGTTTAAATTCAGCAGCTGTAAGAGATAAAAATCTTATTAAAGAAGGTGCATTCTATTTTGGAAATCAATGTATAGTTTTAGCTGCTGATGCTAAGAAGAGAGCAGATAATACAGGCTGGAATGTCGTTATAAATGGAGGAAGGATAGATACAGGAATTGATTTGTTAAAGTGGATTGAAGAAGCAACAGAGCTTGGTGCAGGAGAAATTCTTTTAACATCTATGGATGCAGATGGAACTAAAAAAGGATTTGATTTAGAACTTACTAAAGCTGTAAGTGATATAACAAATGTTCCTGTTATTGCATCAGGTGGATGTGGATGTCTAGAAGATTTTTATGATGTCTTTAAAACTAATATAGCAGATGCAGCACTTGCAGCATCACTTTTCCACTATGGAGAATTGACAGTTGATGAAGTAAAAAATTATTTGAGTGAACGTAATATATCAGTAAGAAGATAAATTAATTTTATGCGAATTAAAAGGGATTCTTATAAAAAAAATTTATTACGTAAATATTTGAAGAATGAAAAAATAGCCAGAATTTAAGTGAGAACCCAAATTTTATATTTGGCTGATCGAACTTACTCCTATGAACGGATGTGAATAGTGAGTTTCCTTTAAAAAGCGAATAGTTAGAAATTATGACAGTTAAAAGGATAAAAGAGAGAGTTTAAATAAAGGAAATATCTTCAGCAGTAGATGAAGAGGGGCTATACTGTTAAGTTTGTGCCTAACTAAGCATTATATGCCAAAGAAATGCATTGCGTAAATATTTGAAGAATGAAAAAATAGCCAGAATTTAAGAATTTAAGAATTTAAGAATTTAAGAATATATATTCTTAAGAATTTGCTTATTTTATGCGGGTTAGAAGAAAATTTTTAATGAAACACCTACTCATATTCATTTGTAGGTGTAAGCGATTCGCACCAAATGCAAGATTTGGGCTCTCTGCTTAAGAGTATGCACATATAAAAAGTGCAGCTATGCTGCAATACGGATCTTAAATAAAAAGAGTAGTTATCTTAAAATAAGGAACTTTTCTTATTTTATTATGGTATTAGATATTTTACTAATAAATATATTCTGAATTTCTCTATTTATAAGAGAGGAGTACGCATATGGAAATTTTAGAAAGATTAGAAAACGTTAATTTCGAAAAAGGGAATGGTCTTGTTCCAACAATTGTACAAGATCATAAAACCAAAGAAGTTTTAATGCTTGCATATATGAATAAAGAAAGTTTAAAAAAAACATTAGAAGGTGATACAACGTGGTTTTATAGCAGAAGTAGAAATGAATTATGGAATAAAGGCGCTACATCAGGACATTTTCAATATGTTAAAGAAATTAAAATAGATTGTGATAATGACACAATTTTAATTTTAGTTGAGCAAGTGGGAGCTGCATGTCATACCGGAAATAAAACATGTTTCTATAGAGATTTATAAGTATATTAAAGAGCAAAAAAATAATTCTTAAAATATAAGGAGAAGATTATGGAAAAGGAAGATTTAGAAGCTTTATATAAAGTTGTTTTAGATAGAAAAAATAATTGTAGTGAAGGATCATATACAAATTATTTATTTGAAAAAGGTCTAGATAAGATATTAAAAAAAGTTGGTGAAGAATGTACAGAAGTTGTTATTGCCAGTAAAAATGATAATAAGGAAGAACAGATATGTGAAATATGTGATTTAGCATATCATTTACTTGTGTTAATGGCTGAACTAGGAATATCTATGGATGAAATCAAGGTGGAATTAGGCAAAAGAAGAGAAAAGATAAATAATTTTAAAGGCGAAAGAAAAGAAATAACAAATGTTTAATAATTACAGATTATTTAAAGTCTATTATTTTAATAGGCTTTATTTTATTCTATTCTTTATGTAAGAATAATATATTTGATGATATAATATAATTGATAAGAATATTAATTATATTATATAAGAAATACACTTTTTCTTAAAGTGAGAGGTGTTTTAGTATGGAAAGTATATCAAAGAATTTATTATCTATTTTGGTTACTGCAATTAATGAAAAAGATAATAAGGTTATTTTAATTAAAGATACTAAAAATTTATCATTAGGAGATATAAATAAAACCTTAATAAATCTAGGAAAAAAATGTTTTTATAGAGTTTTAGAAAAACATAATAATGGAGAATTAGAACCGTATTTTCCGTTTTTAACTTTCATAGATGAAGAAATTAATATAGCAAATATTGAAGTAGAAAAATTTTTAGAAGATATTAATATTTATCCGCTGCATAAATCATTATTTTTAAGTTATTTAAAATGTGGAAAAGCTGAAAGAGATGAAGAATTAATATTTTTTGATTATGAGTATGAAAAAAATAAAATTTATGAATCATTGATGAATATTATAAATAAATTTGGAGACAATGTATTTATTTTATTAGAAAACATAAATTATATGTCACTCTCAACTCTCAATTGGCTAAAATATATAGTGATGAATAATGAAGAATATAATTTTAAAATTATATTAACTTTTTCAGATGACAAGTATTTTGATTGTGATTATCAAGATGAATTTGAAAATCTAATTGATTCTATAGAAGCAAAGCATTCATTATTACGACTTAGTATTAAAGAAAAAAGCAACGGAGATAATAAAAAGCCTAAAAAAGTAGAAAAAGATCTAATTATTCATGGTGAGAATTTGTATAACTTTTTTGCAATAGATGAAGCTTTAATATGCTTTTGTAGAAAATATAAGAGTATGATTGATTCAAATGATATTTATGAATTAAAACAAGTACTACTAAGATTGGGTGATATATATTTAATAAAAAAAGATTATGGAAATAGTTATAAGTATTATGATTTGTTATTAAATTTTGCAATTGATGTAAACGATAAACAATTAAAAACATTGGCACTTCAAAAATTGTCTATGTTAAATATAGTACGCTTAAAGTTTAATGAGGCAGAAACCCTTGCGAAAAATAGTTATAAATTAGCTGTTGAAATTAATAATGATTATTTTAAACTAAAATCTTATGAACTATTATTCTGGATTAATGAAAAAGGAAAGTATAGGACAACAATAGAAGAACTAAATTTTGATGAAGAATTTATTAAATTGGCAAGAAAATATAACCAAAAAAATATACTTGCATATTTTTTGACACATAATTTTAATCTTATATCTTTTGTTGGACCTAAAGATCAAAGAGAAGACTATTATATGGAAGGGCTTGAATTAGCAGAAAAATTAAAGAATATAAATTGTATTTTATCAGCTGATTTAAAAACTGCACTAGTATATGCAGTTAATGGAGATCATGATATTAGCCAGGAATACTACAAGAAAGTAGAAAAAATACTTATTGATATGCATGACAATTTTAGATTGGCACAGACATATAATGGAATGGGTTATTATTGCTTAATTGAAGGCGATTATATAAAGGCAAATGATTACTATAATAAATCATTAAGTTATTTAAGACTTGAATGGAATTTTGATGAAATCTGCATGGCTTTAATAAATAAAAGTCTTACTTCACTATTTGTATGCGATTATGAGACAGCAAACAAACAATTAGAGATACTTCTAAATGTAATTAAGACATTAAAGCTGGGAAGATTAAGACTTACTACTGTTAGTAGAATATATGGAATAGCAGCATTAAATCATTGATATTTAGGAAATCTATATAAAAGTTATTCGTTTTTATCTAAAATTCAAACTGTAGATATTAGTAATAGATTTTATGAAGATGATGAAGAATATTTTCTTAAGAATTTTACTGAAGCTCTATTAGCTAAAAAGCGAGGAGATTTAGACGAAGCTCTAAAACTATTTAGAAAATCATATAAGAATTTAATAAAAGCTAAAGGTTCATTAAAATGTATGTATCCTAAGTTTATGTATGAATATTTTAGAATATTGGAAATATCTGAAGAAAATAATAATGCAGACTCTGTAAGGAAAGAAGCAATAAAATATTGTAAAGAACATAATATAAATTACTATATAAATCTAATTGATGGAGTTACAGTAAACAATAATTATACTTTTGAGAGTGATTTAAAAGACTTAAGTTGGATTATTGAAGCAGCTAAACAAGAAGCTACAATTAATTCTCTTAATGATAAAGTTGAAGAAATACATTTCATAAATAGCTTTCAAGAAATTTTAACATCAATAGATGATAAGAATACCATTATAAATAATTCAATGACTCTGATAGAAAATAAATTTTCTATTGACTATTCATTATTGATTTTTTATGAAGGAGAAACCACAGAAATACTTTATACGACTGATAGGGAAATTTTAAGTGATAATTATATAAAAGAATTAAATGCTATAATAACTGAATATACGTCACCATTTGTAACAAGCGATGATATTGACTTAAGTAATTGGATTGAGAGAACTATAAATGAAAAGGTTCGTTCATTAATTTATGTGCCTATTATAAAAGATGAGAATTTAAAATTAATATTTATATGTGCAACTAAGTTTGGAAATGATCCTATAAGAAATAATATAATATTAGATAGTTCTAATTTAGGAATAATAAATATATCTATAAAAGAATTTAATGAAACACTTCAAAAAATAAAATGGCAGGAAAAATTAATGGAAAGTGCATTAAAAGATGCACTTACTGGTCTAAATAATAGGTGTTATTTCTTTGATAGATTATCTACACTTGTGAAAAATAATGGTAAGAAAAATATAAATGCTTGTTTATTATATATTGATTTGGATAATTTTAAATATTATAATGATACATTTGGACACTCTATAGGTGATTATATTTTGAGTTTTTTTGCTAATTCATTAAGTTCTATATGTGAAGAATTAAAGAGTGTAGATGTTATTAGATATGGTGGAGATGAATTTATAGTATTACTGGAACAAGCAGAATTTGGAGATGGAGAAGTGTTAGCAGAAAAGTTATATGAAGAAATAAAACGATGTAGAGGATACGAGGATAATATAAAAGCACTTTTAAATAAAAATATAAATATTCCAAAAGAAAAATTATTATCATGTTCAATGGGAATATCCTACAGAAAATTAAATTCTTCTACAAATTATAATAAATTAATTGAAGAAGCTGATAAATGTTTGTACAAAGCTAAAAATTCTGGTAAAGGCAGGTATATAGTTTTTAAATAATTATTACAATTTTATAAAGTATAATGTATAAAAAGTT
>OCAO01000311.1_pt1 | contig 22354 bp, 23 predicted proteins | sample 1477151 | NCBI WGS metagenome assembly OCAO01 (sample SAMEA2580298, study PRJEB22360) | human gut metagenome | biome: human gut; feature: human-associated habitat; material: faeces | place: Denmark | collected 2008/2010 | reverse complement strand
AGCCTCTGTCTGTAGAATTTTTAACTCAAATTTTCCTACAATACAAGCCTATCATATATTGAATTTTGGTTGTTATCCACTAAACTCTGATTCTACGTAATTTATTTAATAATCTTCTTAATATCAGACACTATCAATTCTTCAGTTAAATGATATCTTTCATATAATTCATCTAGTGGAACTTTATCAGTAAATTCTTTTTGTGCTCCAAAATTTAATACCTTCATATCTTTATCACCATAGAATCTTGAAATCTTTTCACCAAATCCTCCATCAAGTACTCCATCTTCTAAAGTTATAACTAATTTATGATCTTCTAATAAGCTTGTTAATAAGTTTTTATCTATTCCGCTTATAAATCTAGGATTAATTAATGTAGCATTTATTCCTGTTTCTTTCTTTAATTTTTCCTTTACTTTCTTTCCCAAATGATAGAAACTTCCAAGTCCTATGATTGCTACATCTTTTCCTTCTTCAACTTTTTCATAAGTATTTATATTACTAAAATCTGGTTTAACTTCAATTCCTGTTGACATTAGTTCTGTATTTGGAACACGTATAGCAACTGGACAGCTTACTTGTTCTATTCCCCATTCCATCATTGCAAGATATTCTTCTTTATTTGTTGGCGCAAGATAAACTATGTTAGGTATATTACATATTAATGGTATATCAAATATTCCAAGGTGAGTAACATCTCCCCCTGATATTCCTCCACTATAAACCATAATAAGAGCTGGATTATTATTTATAGCTAAATCTTGTGATAATTGATCATAAGTTCTTTGTATAAATGAACTCATAAATCCTAGTACTGGCTTTCCACCTTGTGATGCTATTCCAGATGCAAGAGCCACTGCATGTTCTTCAGCTATTCCTACATCAATATATTGACCTTTAAATTCTTCTCTAAATGAAAGTAAATTAACTACGCCTGGAGTTGCTGCTGTAATTGCTACCACTTTCTTGTCTTCTTTTGCTTTTTTCATTAAAAACTTTTCAGTTATACTTCCATAAGTGTCTTTGTCATCAAATTTTATTAAAGGTTCTTTTGTTTCTAAATCAAAAGGCATAACCCAGTGGAAAGCTTCCTTATTCACTTCAGCATCCTTGTACCCTTTACCTTTTATTGTTTTAATATGAACAATAACTGGATGATCTATATCTTTAACTTTTGAAAATGCTTCTACAAGAGACTCAATATTATTTCCATCATTAACATAATAATAATCAAATCCTAATGCTTTAAAAAAGTTATTTGAAGCCGTGCCATTAGTTTCACGAAGCAGTGCTAAATTTTGATAAAGGCCTCCATAGTTTTCTGCTATTGACATATCATTATCATTTACAATTATTATTATGTTCTTTCCAGATGCTGATGCATTATTTAAACCTTCATAAGCCTCTCCACCACTTAAAGAACCATCACCTATAACAGCTATAATATTTTCATTTCCACCTTTTACATCTCTAGCTTTAGCAAGTCCACATGCTAAACTAACTGAAGTGGATGTATGCCCTACAGTAAAGAAATCATGTTCACTTTCATTAGGTTCAGTATATCCAGTAACAGTTTTATATTCATCCGGATTTATAAATGCATTTTTTCTTCCAGTTAAAATTTTATGTGGATATGATTGATGAGATACATCATATACTATTTTATCTACTGGTGAATTAAATACATAATGAAGAGCAACTGTTGCTTCAACCATTCCTAAGTTTGGTCCAAAATGTCCTCCTGTTGTACTTACTTTTTTTATTAAAACCTCTCTTATCTCATTAGATAATTCTGTTAATTCATTACCTGTAAGACTTTTTAAATCTTTTGGTCCATTGATTTTGTTCAAAATATTTAACATTCTAGTACACTTCCTTCACTCTTATAATCAACTTCTAACTCAGTGTAGCACTTGAAGTTAACTCCAAGTCAAGTATTTTTTATCCTCATTAATTTTTATCTGCATAATAAACCTCAATATAATTATAAAATATAGTAATATCTTTATTGTTTTGATTAGTATACCACATTATAATCATATTATAGTACAACGTTCCTATTAGACATGCATGTTATTTAATAGTATTATAATTATGGAAGAAGGAATTTTAATGATAATAATTGCTATTATAGCCACAATAACTGCTTACATCATTAAAGGTATGTGTGGTTTTGCAAACACATTAGTTTTTAGTTCAATTATGAGCTTTACAGCTAACAATATTAATATAACTCCCACTGAACTTTTACTTGGATATCCATCAAATATATTTATTGCTTATAAACAACGAAAATGTCTTTCAAAAAGAATATGGCTTCCATTATCACTTTTGGTTATAGCAGGAATAATTCCCGGAGCTATATTTTTAAAAACGGTAAACACTCAATTTCTAAAAATATTTTTTGGTCTATCGATAGTTACTATATCATTAGAAATGTTTTTAAGAGAAAGGCAAAAGAAAAAAATAAAAGCTCCAAAATTGTACTAACAATAATAGGAATAATATCTGGCATTCTTTGTGGATTATTTGGCATTGGTGCATTTCTTGCTGCATACGTAAGCAGAACTACTGACAATCAAAATGAGTTTAAAGGTAATTTGTGCATTGTTTTCTTAATTGAAAATACATTTAGAATCATTTTGTATATATTAACAGGAATCATAAATCTAACCATATTAAAAGCTGCATTATTGCTTATTCCTTTTATGGCTATTGGATTATATATTGGCAGTGTATTATCTAATAAAACAAGTGAAACAGTCATAAAAAAAGTTGTTATCATGCTTCTTATGCTCTCTGGTGTTTCACTTATTATAAATAATATAAGTCATATTATTTAAGCACTATTTATAAGTTCATCAAATATAAATATTAGATACTTTCTACAGATCTATTTCTTATAAAATTCTCATATATGACAACAGCTTTTTAGAACATAAAAAAATCGCCAAGGCGACTATGATATAGTCTTCTATAAAAATGCAAATCCAATAGAATACAATAGCTTTTATAAAACGTAATCCTTTAAGCCGTCGATTTTTTTCAGCGCACTCTGGATTTTCTGAGCTTGCCGAAGAAAAGGCTAGGCGCATATAATTTATTTTTTATTCTTTAGGAACTATGCATTAGTCTATTGCAATATTTTTTAAATAACTTATCCACAGATTGTCCGTGAATATAATTTCCTAAATAATAAAAAATGCTCTTCCTTGAACACTTTATGGAAGAGCATTTAATATTCTATATTTATATATTCTTTTATACATTCAAAATTCAGAAATAATTTCAAATCTTATTATATATTATTCATAGAAATAATTATAAATATTAATTGGTTGAAAAATAATAACCTCATTTCAATAGACATCATATTATAAAGTAATACTATATCTATTAAAACAAGGTTTATTTTTATCTTCTCAAAGTTAACTCAATAATATTAATTATTATATTGAGGTTCTTCTTGCTTTACAAAGTCTAGTCTTGATTGAATTTGTTGTTCTACACTATCCATTGTAGTTGCAAGTTGATCAAACATTTGTTTTGCTTCTTGATTATCTGTATCTAAAGAAAATGTCTTCATATCTGCAGCTAATCCTTTTGCACTAGCTAATGCTGTCTCTAGTTTAGTTCCTGTTGGCATAAAAATCCCTCCTTCACTGTAAATCTATTTTTTATTGCAACTATATTTTTGTTCATAATCAATTTAAATATTCAACTTATCATAATGAAATATCTTCCTTAAATAAATATATCCTATATTTATTTAATTTAGTGTATATAATTTCTATTAATAAGTATAATAAACCTTAACTCTTCTTATCCTACATATCCTTGGAAATTTTCTTTAACATTTTAAATAAATATTTACATTGTTATATGAATTAAAACTAATATTACTGGTTAAAGTAAGTTAGTAAGCAATTTAAACTATAAAGGAGACTTTTTATGACTGCTATTTCAAAAGTTAAAGAAACATTAGCTACACTAAAAGGAGCTGAAGCAACTTTAGAAATGTATTCATTACAAGAACGTGATAAAGACGCTAAGAGAATTTACAATGAAGCATCTAAAGAAATACATAAAATCAAAGCTGATTTAGAAAAGAGAATAGGATTTATGGAGTTTGAGGAACCCCAATACAAAGGCAACTAAGTGAGGTGACATATGAATACTTGGTTAATAATATTATTTAATTCAATCGTTTTATTTTTTTTAACTTTAATTATAACAAAATATATAAAGAAAAAAACCTTATCAAGAGCTACTCCATTTGACTTCATTTCTTATGCAGTCATTGCAATTATAATTTCTCTAATATCTTTAAATATAGTTCCTAATATTTATTTTGGATTAATTACATTGGCTGTTTGGGCTCTTATGCCTCTTATTTTAGATTATGCTTCTATGAAAAGCAAAGTAATCTACAATCTAATAAATGGCAAAGAAAGAGTTTTAATAAAAAATGGCAAGATAATGGAAGATAACTTATCTAAAGAAAGAATTACAGGCGAGGAGTTTTTACAAGAAATGCGTTCAAAAAAAGCATTTAACTTAGCTGATGTAGAGTTTGCTGTAATGGAAACAAATGGAGAAATTAATGTTAGTTTAAAAGCTGATAAAAAGCCAGTAACTTCCTATGATTTAGGAAAACAAGTAGCATCTAAGGCTGAACCACAAGCAGTAATTTTAGATGGGAATATATTAAATGAGGGTCTTACTAATGCCGGATTAAATCATGATTGGCTTAAAACTCAATTAGAAATAAAAGGTGTCACACTTGAAAATGTTTTTCTTGGTCAAGTAGATTCTTCTGGTGATTTATATGTGGATCTTTTTGACGACATGATACAGGTGCCAAAAACACAAGTTAAAGAAATGCTATATGCTAGCATAAAGAAAACTCAAGCAGATTTTATTTCATTTTCTTTAGATTGTGACGATAAAGATACAAAAACTATGTACTCAAAAAATGCTGAAAAATTAGAAGAGATAATAAAAAAATTAGAGCCATACTTATTACGTTAGAAGGTGAATATATGTCAAATATGAAAAAGAAAAAAATGACTGCCACTCAGCAGGAATATGATAAATTAGTAAATAAAATAGAACCTAAAAGGCCTATTTTTAAGAATTGTATAAGAGCATTTCTTGTTGGAGGTACAATATGTACAATCGGTCAAATAATACAATGGATTTGTATGAACTATTTTAGCTTTGATGAAAAAACTTCAGTATCTCCAACTTTAGTTGTTTTAATATTTTTCGCCGCTTTATTTACTGGTCTTGGAATTTTTGATCATTTGAGTCAATGGGCAGGATGCGGGACTGCAGTTCCTATCACAGGCTTTGCTAATTCTATAGCTTCTGCTTCAATTGAGCATAAAAGTGAAGGATTTGTACTTGGGGTAGCTGGAAACATGTTCAGCCTTGCAGGTGCAATTGTTGTTTATGGAGTTTTTGCATCTTTTATAATTGCTACAATAAAAATGACAATAACTTGGTTAGGAGCGATGTAAATGCTTAAAGGACATCAATCTTGGATTTTTAATTCTAAACCTACAATATTAGCTTCTGCGGCTGTTGGCGGACCATTTGAAGGCAATGGTGCTTTAGCTAATGACTTTGATATAATTGGTGAAGATTTATGGTTTGGGCAGGACAGTTATGAAAAAGCTGAAAAAACTATGCTTGAGCATGCCTGTCAAAGAGCAATCCAAAAATCAAATTTAAGAAAAGACGATATTAACTTTTTTTTAAGTGGAGATTTAATGAATCAAATTATTTCCAGCAGTTTTGCTGCCAGAACTTTAGGAGTTCCTTATTTAGGAATATTCGGAGCTTGCTCCAGTTCTATGGAAGGTTTATCATTGGCAGCTCAATTAATAGATAGTAATTCTGCAAAATATGTTGTAGCTGCTGCAAGTAGCCATAATGCAGCCGCTGAGAAACAATTTAGATATCCTACAGAATATGGAGTACAAAGACCACCTACAGCTCAATGGACAGTAACAGGAGCTGGTGCCTGTGTCCTTGGTCCAAATGGTGATGGTCCTAAAGTAACTTCTGCCACTATAGGAAGAGTTGTCGATATGGGTATTTCTGATCCGTATAATGTTGGTGCAGCTATGGCTCCAGCAGCTGTAGATACAATAGAAGCTCATTTTAGAGATTTAAATATTGATGCTTCTTATTACGATCTCATTGCTACAGGTGATTTAGGAAAAGTTGGCCACGAAATTGCCAATGCTTTATTTAAGAAGCATGGAATAAATATGCCAATAAACATATTCACAGACTGTGGACTATTAATATATAAAAAAGAACAACCAAGTTTTGCTGGTGGTAGTGGCTGTGGCTGCTCTGCTACTGTAACTTATGGACATTTGCTTAATCGTATGCGAAAAGGTGAATTAAAGAAAATGCTCATTGTTGCAACAGGAGCCTTAATGTCTCCTATATCTTTTCAGCAAAAAGAAAGCATACCTTGTATTGCTCATGCTGTTTCTATAGAAATGTAAAAAGAGGTGTTATAAGTTATGGAAAAATTTATTTTTGCATTTATAATAGGTGGTCTGATATGTGTTATTGGTCAACTTATAATGGATATTTTAGAAATTACTCCAGCACACACAACATGTACATTAGTTGTAATAGGCGCAATCCTCGGAGGATTTGGACTATATGATCCTTTAGTTAAATTTGCAGGTGCAGGAGCATTTATACCTATAAGCAGTTTCGGAAATACACTTGTTACAGCAGCTATAAAAGAAGCAACAGAGACTGGCTTTATGGGAATATTTACTGGAATGTTAAAGACAGTAAGCGGCGGAGTTTCTGCTGCAATAATCTTTGGATTTCTTGCTGCTATGATATTTAAACCTAAGGGGTAATAATGATTTACAATTTGCAATATATATTGCAAATGAAAGTCTATGATCTATAACTATTTATCAAATGCTTTTTCTTATTACCAAAATACATTTTAAAAAAAGCCAGAACTTAAATTCAAATTCTGGCTTTCGCTTAATTAATAGTTTAATCATTTTATTTTTATGATAATGCAACATCTAAAATCATCATAAGTACGAATCCTATAGCAAATCCTATTGTCCCAACATTTGAATGCTCACCTTGAGAAGCTTCTGGAATTAATTCTTCAACTACAACATATATCATTGCTCCTGCTGCAAATGATAAAAGATATGGCATAAAAGGTGTTATTAAACCCGAAAACATTATTGTAACAATTGCTCCTATCGGTTCTACTACTCCAGATAATACTCCATAAAGAAATGCCTTATTTTTGCTTAATCCTTCACTTCTTAGTGGCATTGATATTATTGCTCCTTCTGGAAAGTTTTGAATTGCTATTCCTATTGAAAGAGCAAACGCTCCTGCAAGAGTTATTAATGCACCTTCATTCAAAGCACCTGCAAAAACAATTCCAACCGCCATTCCTTCTGGTATATTATGAATAACAACAGCTAAAACAAGCATTGTTGCTTTCTTTAAATTATTCTTCTTTATTCCTTCCGGTTCATTACTATTTGAATGAAGATGTGGAATAAGCTTATCAAGCATTAGTAAAAATAAAATTCCAACTAATACTCCAACTGCTGCTGGAATAAATGATAGTTTTCCCATATTACTAGACATATCAATTGCAGGGATTATCAATGACCAGACTGAGGCTGCAATCATTACGCCAGAAGCAAATCCAAGTAATGCTTTATTCACAAATGGATTCATTTCTTTTTTCATTATATAAACACATGCCGCCCCTAATGATGTTCCTACAAATGGTATTAATATTCCTACTAAAGTATTCATATATTCCCCCCTCTATAAAATATATTTTTATATAAATTTATTTAAATTATGATTAATACACAATTTATTTAACTTAAATAATAGTAATAATTAATAATAATTCTTACTAAGATTTTATATTTTTAGGTTTTGTTTGTCAAGAAACTTAATTTTATCATTACTATTTCAATTTTTCCAAGAGATTATGAGACTTAAAGTTCTAATATTATTAATTCTACATTATATGATATCATGACAGTATTATTCTCACCTTAACGTTTACCATATTTTCTCTTTCTTCACTAGATAATTTATCTAAATATGCCTCAAAATAATCATGCCATTCTCTTTCCAAGCCATATACATCAATATATTTTGAAATCAGGATTATCTGCATATTATTTAGAGAGTTGAAATAGGTTACATATTCATCATCAAATAAACATTCTGAATCAAGCACATCATTTAAGTCAGCTAAGCTTTTAATCTTACTATTAATAATTTCTATCTTTTCTTCTAAATCTGAACATTCTCTAATTTGCTCTGCCACTTTTCTAAATTTTTCATTACTCATTTTTTCTTTATCAATGTATTCAATTATTTCTTCTTCATTTTCTTTTGCAAAAGATACGAAAATATTTTGCAGCTTATCAAGTTGTACTCCTTCATATATGGAATAAGTCATTTTATTTACACATTGATCAATATAATCTACTAAATCATTATTTCTAATTACCAAAATTCTTACACACTCTTTTCCACACCTTAATAATAATCCTTTTATCTCCTCTTTAGATATTTTTTTTAATTTATCCTTTATTATTTCCCTATCATGCTCGGAAATATGAAGATTTTTAATTTCTTTATTACATATAATTAATCCAAGACAGTTGGTAAGTACAATTTCAAATATATTCAAAAGAAGAAGCTCAGAATTTTTATCATATCCTTTTAAAAGCTTTTTGATATTATCTTCATCAAAATTAAAACAAAATTCATTTTCCAAGTTCAGCCTTTCTAAATAATTTCGCATATATTCAACACCAACATAATCTTTAAGCTCTATTGCAAGCTGATAATCTATAGAACCTGGTGATTCATGCGCCCCAAAGAAATCATCATACTGTTTAAAAAATATTGAAATTCCATAGTTGGCAGTATCATCATAAGAATAGTTAGCCACTTTAAGCTTATTTTTCTGAATTCTTTTTAATAAGCTTCTACTATATTCCACATTAGCTTTAATTATTATATTTCCTTTATTCAGCATATCATCTATTGATTCACTTTTTAATTTTTTAAGGATTTCATCCACCCTTTCAAATTGTTTTAAATACACACTTATTGTATAATTTATACATTTTAAAAGATCGTCTGCAGTTTCTAACATTACTGAGCTGCTTTCATCTTTTGTATAATACTTTAATAAAGTCTGTAAGCTTTGTAATCTTTCAAAATATATTTTTTCTAGCTCTTTATCTTCTATTAACCTTTTTTCATAAGCTTTGGATAAAAGGTCATTTAAAAAGCATTCTTCACTTAAATCTTCTCTCTTTATAATCTCATACTTTATGATGTTTTCTGCATATTTAATAATATCTTCTTTATCTTCTATAATAGTTTTTTCATTACTCAAAATTTCTCATTCCCCTTCATTAATAAATACTCAAAACACATTTAACAAGCATCTTAGATATTGGCATTTACCAGTCCTTTTCACCATTAATATTCTTATAATCTTTCACACCATTTCTTATGTTATCAGCTATTGTATATAACACTTTTCCTTCTAAAAGTTCTAATGAGCCTTGGCAGTAATTATCAAAATACTCTTTCATTATTTCAATTAATTCATCATCTCCTATTACATCTAATGTTTCATTTTTATAGTTATAAAAAATCTCTACAAGTTCATTTATTGTATCGCTATAATTATATTGTGATATATATGGAGAGTCACAAAAATTCATAATAATTTTATCTATTATTTCACCATTGAACTCTAGTCTTCCAGTCTTAGAAAGTGCTACTTTTCTTGTATTAATAAGTTCTTTTACATCTTTTTCAGTAAGCTGTAATCCATATTCACGTGTCTTTTCATTACATTCAATTATTTCATCATGAATCTTACTTTCTATTAGTTTGTTTTCAAATGAAATTAGATCTTTATCCATTTTTTAAACTCCTCCTAAAATATTTTCAAAAAAGTATTGACTTTATTTTTTATTTATGTTATGATTAATTATATAAATACATTTATTTACAATACGTTATAATGTTCAATTATATCACTAACAATGTTATTGTCAATGTGTTTTGTATCTTAGAATTAATGAGGTACTATTTTTTTGCGCAAAAAAAGGATATAATGTAACTACGTTTTAGTTACATTATATCCTTTTAATTATTATTTTCCTCTAAAAAATATATTTTTCTTTTAAAGTTCATATACCTATAACCTTCATATAAAATATATTTTCTTAAAATGTTATAATAAAATTTAATTTTATATTTCTTCAATGATTTTTTCTACCCATCTGCATAAATCTACAGATGCTTTTTTAGCTGTTTCAACAACTCTTTCATGGGAATGTTTTACTTTTTGTATCCCTGTTGCCATATTTGTAATACATGCTATTCCAAGTACATCCATACCTAAATAGTTAGCAGCAATTGTTTCAGGTACTGTTGACATACCTACTGCATCTGCTCCCATGCCTCCAATCATTCTTATTTCAGCAGCAGTTTCATAGTATGGTCCCATAAATCCTGCATAAACACCTTCTGCACAATCTATGTTAAGTTCTTTTGCTATTTCTTTTGCTTTATTAATAAGCTCTAATTTATATGGCTCTGACATATCTGGGAATCTTGTTCCAAGTCTGTCATCATTAACTCCAATTAAAGGATTATCTCCAAATAAATTTATAAAATCGTTAATTAACATTAATGTTCCTGGCTCAAAGCTTTTGTTTATTCCTCCACATGCATTTGTCACAATAATCTTTTCTATGCCAAGTTGTTTCATAACATAAACAGGATATGTAACTTCTTTCATAGTATATCCTTCATAATAATGAAATCTTCCCTGCATTAACAGCACTTCTACATCTTTTATTCTTCCAAATACTAACTTTCCTTCATGGCCTTTAACTGTAGATACTGGGAAGTTTGGAATATCCTCATATGAAATATATTCTTTGTCTTCTACAACATTAACTAAATCTCCAAGCCCGGAACCTAATATAACACCTATTTTAGGCTTTCTGCTTACCTTAGATTTAATAAATTCTACTGATTCCATTATTTTATTATACATGTTTTTTCCTCCAACTGATTAATATTTGTATGCCATCCGTCTACATTATAATAAACATATCATATTCTGTCTATTCACTTTTTTATATACTATAATATACACTCAAACTATCAATCAAAGAGATTTCTCACAACATTTTATGGATTATAATATTTATTACTTCTAAATATTATGGCGAATAACTTCAACTAGTTTGAATTTTTCATCTTCATATTCATATTTAAAAATACAGCAGTTAGTAAATCCCTTTCTTAATTCTTCTATTGGATCCTGCCACTCTGTTAAAAACTGCAGGCAGGCTCCAGCATGAGATACAGCAAGTACTACTTCATGATCTTCTTTTTCCATAATTTCTGTACATGTTTTAACCATTCTTTCTCTTACCTGAGCTCTTGATTCTCCACCATAATCAAGAAAAAATGTTCCAAACACTTCTTTGTTTTTGGGATTTAAATCTTCACTTTCTCCCTCAAATATACCAAAGTTCATTTCTTTTAAACCTTTTAATCTTGTATAAGGAATACTGTTATCTGTAACAATTTCTAAAGTATCACAACATCTTTCAGAAGTGGAGCTATATGCATGATCTAAATGAATATCTTTAAAATATTCTCCTGCAACCTGAGCTTGTTTAATTCCAAGCTCTGTAAGTGGAGAATCACAAGCACCTTGAATTTTTCTTCTTAAATTAAACAAGGTTTGTCCATGTCTCATTAAATAAAATGTTTTTTTCATATTTATCATCCTCCCTTAATGTTTATGCATATTAATGTTAAATCTTAGAGTTAACTCCATGTCAACAGTTTTTATTGAAATTTATGTTCCTTAATATATGGATTCTTATAAAATGAATATGAAAGCTGTATACACATAAAGCACCAGATAACTGGTTCACATATAATAACGCCAAAGTATTCAAGACTTGGTATTAATAAAATAACAAATAATATTTTCCCTAATAGCTCAATAATACTTGAAACTAGCGGAATAAGTTTTTCTCCCAATCCTTGTAATGAGTTTCTTAAATTTAAAAGAATACCCAGAATCCCGTAAAATGGTGCATTTATTATTAAATATTTTGCTCCATTGTATATAACAGTACTTTCAGTAGATCCTGATAATATTTTTACCATTGTTGGTGCTGCAAAAAATAAAAATACAGAAATTATTATCCCCCAGAAAATGACTAGAATATTAGCATATCTTACTGCTTTTCTTATTCTATATCCTTGATTCGCTCCTTTATTTTGAGAAACAAAAGTTGATAAAGCCATTGAAATAGTCATACCAGGCATCATACAAAAACTATTAAGTTTACGTGCTGCAGTATGTCCAGCAATGATAAGATAGCCAAAGTTGTTGATTGCGGTTTGCAATATAACTGTTCCTGCAGATACTATAGACATCATAAATCCCATTGAAAATCCTTGCCCTAATAATTCTTTATACAATTCTTTATCAAAAGCAAAATGTTTTTTAGATGGTATAAGAATTGGAGCTTTTTTGTATATATAGATAACACATAATAGAGCTGAAATCCCTTGTGCAATAACAGTTGCAACAGCTGCTCCTTTAATGCCCATATTAAATTCTGTAATAAATAATATATCTAAGACTACATTAATTATTGAAGATATAATAAGAAATACTAACGGCATAACACTATCTCCTATTGCCCTTAATAATCCTGCAAATAAATTATATGCAAACATAACACCAACAAATATAGTTATCACATATATATATGAATACGATTCATCTATTATATTTTCAGGTGTATTTAATAATTCTAATAATGAATACAAAAACAGCTTTGATACTATCATGATTACAATAGTTACCAATATTCCAATAACTATGGACCCAGCTACAGATTTTTTCAATAAATTTTCATCATTTGAACCATAAGTTCTTGCAGTTACTATACTGAGTCCATTACCTATACCTAGTGCAAAACCAACTAGTAATTCATATACTGCTCCGCAGGCTCCTATTGCAGCTAATGATGTATCACCTAAGAAATTTCCTACAATCATTGTATCCATTGTGTTATATAACTGCTGAAATATAGATGAAATAAAAATCGGTACTGCAAAAATTACTAATGACTTTAATATGTTCCCCTTTATTAAATCTACTTTTAAACTAAACATAATACTTCTCCCTTAAAAAATAATATTTAAATTTATAAATAATTGCACAACTTATGGTTTAACTGTTGTCTGAAACATTTAAATTTATACCTTTTCATACAACTTTTCATGTTAGCACCATTTACTTAATAAAAATCGCCAAGATGACTATGATATGATCCTCTATAAAATATAAATCGAATAGAATACAATAACTTTAATTAAAACAATCATAAATCAAGCCGAGAATTGCATGATTCCCAGCTTTTAATCTTTACACTATTATAAACTACTTTCCCCAACTTAAAACTCCTGTTAATTCTGCTTCTTCATATCTGCTAATCTTATGGTTTAAACGTTCTAAAGTTTTCTGCATCTCTTTTATTCTTTCTAGAAGCTTTTCACGTTCCTCAACAAGTAATTCTTTTCTAGCAGTTATAGTTGAATCTCCTTCTTGATCAAGTGCTACATATTCAATTAAAGTTTCTATTGGCAGTCCAGCTAAACGCATGCATTTAATAAACTCAATCCATTTACAAGCCTCTTTTGTATAGTCTCTTATCCCACTTGACGTACGGTTAATATAAGGTATTAATCCAATACGTTCATAGTAACGAAGAGTATCTTGTGTAAGTCCATACTTTTTACTTACTTCTGAAATTGTCATTTTTATATTCCTCCCATCTCTTTGTTAATTATATAAAATATTTTTGCCTCAACACCAAAATGTGTTCTCGACAGAATTAAGATGCCAATGCACGTTTATTACATTCAAAAAAATTCTTGCTTCATATTGTCAAGCACAGCTTTTAGTGTTGATCCATATTTTTATATAAAGTAATTTCAATAAGATTATCAAAATACAAATTATTTGCTTTTGGTTTCATCTTTTTCATCAGTACTACTTATACTAATAAATAAATTTATTATTCCTTCTATAACATATCACTTGGAGTGGACTCAATGTCAAGCTTTTTTTATTTTTTAGGAAATTATATTTGGATATAACCTGTGAACGAGGTGTCCCTTAAGGGTGTAAATTATTTTTGATAATATCATAGTAACTTAATATTATTCTTCCATAGCCTTAATCTTATCATATAAATATTCATTAACCTTCAGAATATTTATAGAATTAAAAAAATCATCCAAATCATTAAACATAGCCCTTTTATACTCTTCTTTTGGAATTCCAATACATAATTGCCCTAAATGAGAAAAGGTAAGCTCATTTCCAATTTTACCTGCATCTTTTCCTAATTTCTCTACGAAATAATTTCCAAATAAAATCTCCAAATCTCCCATTCCTACAATAGAAATCTTATTAATTTTCATACTTATTCACCTATTAATTTTAAAAGTTATTTCTTAATAATCTAACTAATTATAATTTCCAAATTCCCAAACAAAGCTTTATTATGTGAGCTAAAATCTTTGATATTCTTTCATTATATCATAACACTTCATTACATACCTTAAACAAAATACATGAAACTAAAATTTAGTGAACAACACCGAAATAAAGCTCAGATTTTCAGCATTATTAATATTTATATAAATACATTTTTAAATTATAGAATAGTTATTTAAACAAGTTAATATTTTATCATTTTTAAGAAGGCAACAATATATAAATATAAGAATATAAATTCTTAAGAATTTCCTTATTTTATGCGGGTTAAGGTTAATTTTTATATGTGCCTTAATAATTTTCTGCATTAATTGAAACTATATTTAAAGGAATAAAATAACATTAATCATAACTAAAATAAATTAGGTATTTATGATTTTGGAGAAAACAAAGAAATCCAATATATGAATATGCGTAGTATTGTATTGGAAATTTCAGCTTTTAAATTCTTTGGCAGAGGCTGTTCCAAAATTGTTTGTCCAAAACTTGTTTTTGGAGCAAACATTTTTGGGCACAGCCTCTGTCATTAGAATTTTTAGCTAAAATTTCCCTACAATCGAGCATATCATATATTGGATTTCGGTTATTATACACTAAATTCTGATTCTACACAATTTATTTATCTTGGACAATATTATAATGATTTACTTATAACTTCATCATTGATTCTATCAATTAATTCTTTTAACTCTAAGCTTCCTTCATCACCATTTTTTCTACTACGTAATGAAATCTTCTTTTCATTTTCTTCCTTTTCTCCGACAACAACAATATAAGGAACTCTTTCATTTCTAGATTCTCTTATTTTATAGCCTATTTTTTCATTTCTATAATCCATTTCAACTCTTATTCCATTTTTCTCTAATTCATTTTTAATCTGTTCTGAATAATCATTGAATTTATCTGATATAGGTAATACTTTTACTTGAACTGGTGCAAGCCATGTTGGGAATTTTCCTGCAAAGTGTTCTATTAATATTCCTATAAATCTTTCTATACTTCCGAAAATTACTCTATGGATAACTATCGGTCTATGCTTTTCCCCATCACTTCCAACATACTCTAACTCAAATCTTTGAGGAAGCTGGAAGTCAAGCTGAATTGTTCCACATTGCCATGTTCTGCCTATGCTGTCTTCAAGATGAAAATCTATTTTAGGACCATAAAAAGCTCCATCGCCTTCATTAACTATAAAATCTAAATTTAATTCTTCTAAAGCACCTTTTAAAGAATCTTCTGCTAAGTTCCATTCCTCATCACTTCCCATAGAATCTTCTGGCCTTGTAGATAATTCGACATGATACTTGAATCCAAATTTTGAATATACTTTATCAATAAGTTCTACAACACCTTTTATTTCTGATTTTATTTGATCTGGAAGCATGAATATGTGGGCATCATCTTGTGTAAATGCTCTTACTCTCATAAGTCCATGAAGTGCTCCTGAAAGTTCATGTCTGTGCACTCTTCCAAGCTCTCCAACTCTCATTGGAAAATCTCTATATGAATGGGCTTCTGATTTATATACTAGCATTCCACCTGGACAGTTCATTGGCTTAAGTGCAAATTCTTCTCCATCAATCATTGAAGTATACATGTTTTCTTTATAATGATACCAGTGACCAGAAGTTTCCCATAATTTCTTATTAAGCATAATTGGTGTTTCAACTTCAACATAACCTGCTTCGTAATGAAGTTTTCTCCAGAAATCAATTAATGTATTTTTAAGAATTACACCTTTAGGTAGGAAAAATGGGAATCCAGGTCCTTCTTCTGCAAATGTAAATAGCTTTAATTCCTTACCAAGCTTTCTGTGATCTCTTTTCTTAGCTTCTTCTAAGTTATGAAGATAAGTTTCAAGGCTTGTTTTATCTTTAAATGCCACACCATATACTCTTTGAAGCATCTTATTCTTTTCATTTCCTCTCCAATATGCCCCTGCTACGCTTGTAAGCTTAAATGCTTTTACATACTTTGTTGATGGAATATGCGGTCCTCTACAAAGGTCAACATAATCACCTTGCTTATATAATGATATCTTTTCTCCTTCTGGAAGATCATTAATAAGTTCTACCTTATATGGTTCATTCCTTTCTTCCATTAACTTCAATGCTTCTTCTCTTGAAACATCCATTCTTTCAAACTTTAAGTTCTCGTTAATGATATTGTTCATTTCTTGTTCTATTTTCTCTAAATCTTCAACAGTTAATGGATTTTCTATATCAAAATCATAATAGAATCCATTTTCTATTGAAGGTCCTATTGCAAGTTTTGCATCTTTATAAAGTCTCTTTACAGCTTGAGCCATAATATGAGAGATAGAATGTCTAAGTACTTCAACAGCTTTTTCATTATCTGTTGTTAAGATATTTACCTCATCATTATCTTTTAACTTATGGCTTAAATCAACTAGGGTATTGTTTACTTCTCCTACTATTGCATTTTTACCTAAATTCCTGCTTATTGAATTTGCAAGATCTAAAACACTTGAATTTTCTTCAACTTCTCTTAATGATCCATCATTTAATTTTACTTTTATACTCATTTTTCTATCTCCCTTCTAATAATTTATTATCAATTCTTTTTTCATTACTTCAAAATATAATTAATAAAATTATTAGCAATCATAATATTTTTTAATTTTAATATAACAAAAAAGCACCCATCCCAAAAAATCTTGGGACGAATGCTACACATCCATGGTTCCACCCAAATTGAATTAAAAAATTCAATTCATCTTAACTGTTTCTTAACGGTTCTACTAACCGATGACATTTTACTAAATTTAGAAAATCTTCTTATTGCATCAATTATATAAATCTTGTATGTAATAAAATTTCACTAAATGCTCAGCTAATCAGTCATAGCTCCAGGGTAGTTTTTCTTATAGTCATATTTAAAAATGCTCTCAGCCGGTGGCATCTTCTCTCTAAAAATTGTATTCTATAATACTTTTCCCTTTCATTGCTTATTTTATATTTAACTTTAAAGTTATGTGCACTTAACTTTATATTTGCATTATATTCCTTTTAATTTTAATTGTAAATAGTTTTATACAATTAAAACTGCTTTTTATTTTTAAATAAAAATAGAGAAAGAACCGCCTATATTCATTGAGATTCTTTCTCTACTTTACGTACATTTAAAATATATAAACTTATATACCAAAGTTAAAATTCAAAGTAATACCCAACATGCCGTCGCTTACATATTCAATACCTGCTCCCTGCAGGTGGGTTAAACTCAACTTACTTCTTATAATCTTCTGCTGCAATTATGGACAATCCTTAATTACAAATTACTGAAGCCCTATATCCATAAACATATTGTAAATCCCGAATATATTATGTAGGTTGAATATAATAAGCTATTCGTACATCTTAGGTTACTATAACTTTATTATATCACTTTTTTCTCTTTATTCAATATGAATATTTTGGATTGAAAACTTTTTCTTTATATTAGCATTTTTCAATACAATTAATTTTATATAATATAAGTATTAAAATTCTTCTATTCCAAACTTACCATTTCTAAAATCTTCATAAGCTTGATATATTTCTTCTGTAGTATTCATAACAAATGGACCATGTGAAGCAATAGGTTCATCTATTGGTTCTCCACTTAATACAATGAAGAGACTTTCCTCTGTTACTGACTCAACTACAATATTACCTTGTACATTATCAAACAAAATAAAATCTTTCTCTTTAGCTTCTGTATCATTATTTATTTTAACTTCACCTTTTAATACAAGTATTCCTGTGTTAAAATTGCTTGGTTCACTTAAAATAGTCTTTCCATGATTTTTTAAATTTACATTATAAAGATTTATTTTAGTAAATGTACTAGCTGGCCCTTTTACTCCATTAACTTCTCCAGATATAATGCTAATTTCTCCTTGATTATTATCAAGCTTTAATATGCCCATATTTTCTTTTAATAAAGTTTGATATTTAGGCTCTGTCATCTTTTTGTCTTTAGGCAAATTAACCCAAAGTTGAATCATATGCAAAGTTCCACCTTTATTATTGAATTCTTTTTCATGATATTCCTTGTGCAAAATTCCTGATGCAGCAGTCATCCACTGAACATCTCCTGGCCCTATAATCCCATGATTTCCTTTATTATCGTGATGTTCAACCTTTCCCTCATAAGCAATAGTCACAGTCTCAAAGCCACGATGAGGATGAGCCCCAACACCACGAATATTAGATGATGGTTCATAATAATGTGGTGCATGATAATCTAATAATATCATTGGGGATAAACGCTTCATGTCATTTATTCCTACTGGTAAGTATTGTGATACCCTAAATCCATCTCCAACCATATGAAATTCTGGTCCTCTAAATATCTTTTCTATAGTTCTTAAATCTTCCATAATACTCTCTTTTCTATTTATCACTAATTAGTAATAAAATTCTAAAAATTTGTTTTTACTTTTATTCTTAAATAATTATATGTTTTTAAATTTTTTAAGTATGCTTTTTAGCATAACTTTCTCTTCGTCATTTAAAATTTGAAAAATATTGCTAATATTCTTAATATGTTTAGGTAAAATTTCCTCTATAAAATCTTTACCCTTTTGAGTCAATGATATTATGCATGATCTCTTATCTTCCGGATCTGCATTTTTTTTAATTAATCCATCCTTTTCTAAATTTTTTATTACTACTGTTATATTCCCAGATGTGGTTAATATCTTTTCTATTAACTCATATATCTTTAAGTCACCTTTATTATATAAAGCTTCTAATACTCCAAATTGAGCCGGAGTAAGTCCGCTTTCTTTGATTGTCTGGTATTCTTTTTTATGAATTTTATGTTCTGCTCTTGTAAAAACAACCAAAGTAGATAAATCTAGTTCATTTTCTTTAATTAACTTTTTTATATCTTTCATGAGCTTAATATATCACTAATTAGTGATATTGTCAAATCATCTTACACAGCTACATATAGAATGTGCATTTATATAAAAAACATAAATTTATAATTTTCCTTACAAAAAAATCGCCAAGGCGACTGTGTAACCTTTTCCTCTCAAAAAATAAATACATTAACAGTCAATAACTTTAATTAAAAGTCTTATGAGCCGTCGATTTTTTTAGCGCATTCTGGATTTTCTGAGCTTGCCGAAGAAAAGGCCAGGCGCATATAATTTTTTTGTTCTTTAGGAACCTTACATTAATTCATTACAATAATTATCAAAAATAACTTATACCATCAGGGGGCACCCCGTCCACAGATACAAGATAATATAATTCCCTAAAGAACAAAAAGCAGATTAACTCATTCCCGCCTTTTAATATATAATCCCTGTTAAAATTATATAATCTATTTAAAATATTTCACATTTATAATATTAATCAATGTTTATTATTTAAATCCTCTTAAATTATTTTCTTCTATATTTAAATCATTAAACATCATGGATACAATAGCTTCATATTCATTTGCCCTATTTACTTTTCTTATCTTCTTTGCATATTTATCACTTTCTGCAAACATATGTATCATATAGAACCAAAATTCCTTCATCTTAAATAGTACATTTTTATCTCCTGAAAGAATTCCTTTATACCCAGTATAAACTGCATCATGAAATGCTTTTAAGGTCGCTTTATCAGCCACTTTATTATTTTTAATTTCTCCTATTAATCCTGGATTTGCAATAATTCCTCTTCCAAGCATAATACATTCTAAATTTGGACATTCTCTTATCAATTCTTTATATTGGCTAAAATTAAAAATATCACCATTATAACAAACTGGATTTTCACTTGAAGATAATGCAGCTTTAAATATTTCCCTATTAGGTTTATTCTTATAAAAATCCTTTTGTATTCTTGGATGAACTATAAGCTCTTCTAAGGGATACTTATTAAATATTTTTATTAATTCATAGAATTCATTTGGATCATCTTTACCTATTCTTGTTTTTATTGATATCTTTGCATCTGACTTTGAAAATATTTCGTCTAAAAATCTATCCAGATCTTCTCTTTCAGAAAGAAATCCTGATCCTTTATGCTTAGCAACAACTGTACCTGATGGACATCCCAAATTTAAATTGATTTCATCATATCCAAAATCCTTTAAGGCATTTACTATGCGAATAAAATACTCAGCATTATTGGTAAGTATTTGAGGTACTATAGGCAGTCCTTCATTATGTGCTGGTAATATATCATTTAATTCCCTTGTCGTAAATCCTTCATTACTAGTTGGTGAAATAAATGGAGTAAAGTATTTATCAATCTGTCCAAATAAATTATGATATGCATTTCTATATATGTATCCAGTAACCCCTTCAAGTGGTGCAAAATAATATTTCATAATTATAAAACTCCTTATTATATCTTGTGTAATAATTCCACATATATTTTATCTATTAATAATAGTTTTGTATAGTATATAAAACTATTACACATAAAAGTAAATTATAATTCCTTTTTTAGATATATCATATCAACCAATTGCTTCCCACCTTCAAATATTGGATGGTCATAATTATCAATGAAAAACTTCTTAACTCTATGTGATTCAATAAATCCACATTTTTTATAAAATGGTAATGTAAGAGGACTATCTCCTGTTCCAACATACATAACATCACATTTTTCCTTATAGTATTCAAATATATATTGAATTATTTTTTTCCCATATCCTTTTCCATGATATTTTTCATATGTTGCAATATTTTTTAATTCATATATTCTATCCTCTTCCTTTGTTACTACACATATACCTTTTAAATCATCATCGTATAAAGCAAACATATCTCCTCTATTTAAATATTTATCAATCATATCTTCCTGTTCATCTGCTAACAATAACAAATCTAAAAATCTTTTTCTATCATCTTTTATATATTCTACTCTCACTACTTTTAACACCTCTTTATTCATGATTATAAATAAAAATTTTTGCTATAAATATAAGTATAACAGGCATCATATCTAATGAACTACAAATATATATAATTTTCAACCTAAATTATAAGTTCTAGCAAATTAAAATAGTGTATATAAATCAGAAATTTATTAACTAATTTATATACACTATTTATAATATCAATATTTTATGCTAAAACTTTTCCTTCTGGAAATACTTTTCTAAATATAAATCTAACAACTGGTCCTGCAACAATAAGTTGCACTGGTAATGCCATTATGAAATTTATTGGAATATTCTTTAACCAAGTAATAAATAGATTACTCCAGTCGCCTGATTGTATTGTTACTTCTAAAGCTCCATACATAGACATAATTATTACCATAGGTATCACCATGCATGAAGAAACTGTAATAATTTTTCTTAAAGTTGAACTATCAGGCTTTAATAAATATTTAAATGCAACCATTTTAGCTACTCCTGAAACAATAAACCAATCACAAAACATTGCAAAAACATAAGCAATGGGCATTCCCATCCACGCAGCCTTTATCACATCAACTGAGATTTCTCCCATATGTAAGCTAATATTATATATACTCATCCAAAGTACCATAAAAAAACACATCATTACTGTATAAATTAAACTTTCTCTTTTATTTTGCGGCATTAAAATTCTCCTTTATAAATAAATAATTTATCTCGAGACAAACCCTATTATACATATTATTTTTTGTTTGTGTAAGTATTTTTTTATTTATATTTAAATTATTTAGATCG
>OCAO01000304.1_pt1 | contig 22939 bp, 20 predicted proteins | sample 1477151 | NCBI WGS metagenome assembly OCAO01 (sample SAMEA2580298, study PRJEB22360) | human gut metagenome | biome: human gut; feature: human-associated habitat; material: faeces | place: Denmark | collected 2008/2010 | reverse complement strand
CCTGCCTGTCACGCAGGGGGTCGCGGGTTCGAGTCCCGTCCGTTCCGCCACCCTAATTAGGGGCGTAGTTCAATTGGTAGAGCACCGGTCTCCAAAACCGGGTGTTGGGAGTTCGAGTCTCTCCGCCCCTGCCAGAAATCATCCTTAGCGAAAGCTAAGGATTTTTTTTATCTGAAATAACCTCTCCGAAGTAAATCCTTCTACCGGCATCCTTGCCAGCCATTCAGATTAATACACTTCATCCAGCACGTTAATTTTCAATAGATCGCGAATCAACGCATTTTTATCGCTATTTTGCAGCCATATGGCATAAAGCGGCCGTGAAAGTGTTGTGCTATCGACAACGGTATGCAGGCCGCCCTTTTTACGCGCCCAACTGACGGGTAGCCAGGTGCAACCATTAAGCATCGCAATCTGTTGCTGTGCCAGTTCAGCAGAACTGGTTGTCAGAATGGGAACTTCGTCAGCACCGATCAAACCTGCCTCATGCTGTTGAAAATCTGGCCCCCACTCCAGTCGCAGATAGTTAAGATCTCCCTTTAGTTTAGAAGGGGCACTGGTATAAAGCGCTAAAGTGAAATACCCGAGCAACTGACTGCTAAATTCGTCCATTTTGGGCGCTTCAGTAGTAATAAGAAGATCAAGCTGGCGTTCATGCAGCTGTTTTACCAGAGACTGTCGTTGGGCAATTCGCGCTTCGAACTGTAAGCCTGTATGGGCATCCTGATTTTTATACAAACGTCCCAGCCACTGATTAAGCATACATTCCCACAATGAGGCGCTGGCACCGATAGAAAACTCGTTATGTCGTGAGGTATGCGCCACCTCCTTACGGGCGGCCTGCCAGGTGCTCATGAGCGTTTCTGCATAAGGCAGTAGTTTTTCACCGGCAGCGGTTAAACGGATATTGTTTCTGTGGCGGGTGAAAAGATTCACACCCAGTTGATTTTCCAGTTGTCTGATTCGAAAGCTCACGGCTGATTGGGTCAGATAGAGCGATTCAGCCGCTCGACCAAAGTGACGCGTTCGGCTAACTTCCAGGAAAGTTTTTAACAATTCCGTATCCACAGTGCTCTCCGCAAAATTATTTGTCGTTATGATTTAAATGTTTTGTTTTACACTCTGTCAAGCGTAACTAATACTCCGCGCCATAACTAGCTCGGTCAAAGAATTAGGAGCGTGCAGGATGGCGGAAAGCTTTACGACGACTAATCGATATTTCGACAATAAACATTATCCACGTGGATTCTCTCGTCATGGTGACTTCACCATCAAAGAGGCACAACTGCTTGAGCGTCATGGTTATGCCTTCAATGAGTTGGATCTTGGCAAACGCGAGCCGGTTACCGAGGAAGAGAAACTCTTCGTAGCAGTATGCCGTGGCGAACGTGAGCCAGTGACAGAAGCAGAACGCGTGTGGTCCAAGTATATGACGCGTATCAAGCGTCCAAAACGTTTTCACACCCTTTCCGGCGGTAAACCGCAGGTTGAAGGTGCTGAAGACTACACCGATTCTGACGATTAATAAAAAGGGCGAAATGCCCTTTTTTTATGTCAGTAGTTTTTGCAGATGGATGAGCAAACGGTCAATGGCACGATAGCTAACTGCCTCCTGCAAATGCTGACGTGTGATAATGTCGGACTGATCAATATCAGCAATGGTTCGTGCAACTTTCAATAACCGCTGCCAGGCACGAATCGATAACCCCAGATGGATCAGCGTTTCTTCCAGCCACTGCGCATCTTCGCTCTCAAGCTTGCAGAATTGGCGTATTTCTGGACTATCCAGCCAGGCATTCAGTTTATTCTGCCGCTTAAATTGGCGCTCTCTGGCGGCCATTACACGTTGTTTAACGGTGGTGCTGTTTTCTCCCGGCACTACCGTTTTACTCAAAATGCCGGGTGGCGGTAATGGGATCTCCAGTGAGAGATCGAAGCGGTCGAGAAAGGGACCAGAGAGTCGGTTGAGATAACGCAGCGTTTGCTCTGGTGTGCAGCGGTTATGGTTTCCCTGATAATGTCCGGTAGGGCTGGGATTCATCGCCGCAACAAGTTGGAAACGGGCTGGATAGGTTATTTTTGCTCGTGTGCGTGAAAGATGGATCTGCCCGGATTCAATCGGCTCTCGCAAGGCATCCAGTGTACGCCGTTCAAATTCAGGTAGCTCATCAAGAAAAAGCACGCCGTTATGCGCCAGCGAAATTTCACCTGGCCCTGGAATTGCACCACCGCCCACCATCGCAGTTAACGACGCACTGTGATGCGGTGAGCGGAACGGGCGCTGCCGCCATTGTTTTTGTACTGATTCAGCATTTACCAGGCTTAATATCGCAGCGCTCTCCAGTGCCTCTTCATTGCTTAAATCTGGCAACAGGCCATTAATACGGCTGGCGAGCATTGTTTTACCTGTTCCCGGCGGCCCAATCAGTAAAAGGTTGTGCCCGCCAGCGGCGGTAATTTCCAGTCCTCGCTTTCCTTGCTCCTGACCGACAACATCACTGAGATCATGTTGTAGCGCCCGGGATACTGCATCAGTTGGTTTCGGGCGTTCGAGAGCGTGCTTACCCTCCAGAAACGCACAGACAGCCTGCAGATGATCGGCTATCAGGCATCCTTCACCGTTAATTAGCCCCACTTCATCTTCGTTATCTTTCGCGACGATAATTTTTCTACCTGCCTTAATAGCTTCAGTTGCACTGGAAATTGCGCCGGGAACGCCACGCAGAGCGCCTGTAAGCGCCAGTTCTCCGACTAATTCATATTCATCTAACTTATTGGCTGTAAGCTGTTCTGAGGCCGCCAGCAACACAATAGCGATAGGTAAATCATATCGTCCCCCTTCTTTTGGCAGATCGGCTGGAGCAAGATTGATGGTGATTTTTTCGCCGGATATTCATATCCGCTATTGATAATGGCGCTGCGCACGCGATCGCGGGCTTCTTTTACCGTTGTTTCTGGTAAGCCCACCATCGTTAAGCCGGGTAGACCTTTACTGATATGTACCTCAACAGTGATTGGGGGCGCATTTACTCCCAGGGCTGCGCGGGTATGAACAATTGACAGTGACATAAGCCCTCCTTGAGTCACCATTATGTGCATAAGATATCGCTGCTGTAGCCCGCTAATTCGTGAATTTTAGTGGCTGATTCCTGTTTATTTATGCAAGTGAAGTTGAGTTGTTCTGGCGGTGGAATGATGTTCGCAAAAATGCAGCGGACAAAGTCTGAACTACGAGGAAGGGAACAACATTCATACTGAAATTGAATTTTTTTCACTCACTATTTTCTTTTTAAAAAACAACAATTTCTCTTGAAATTATTAAAGACATCATAAAAATCGGCCAAAAAATATCTTGTGCTATTCGCAAAATCTATGGTAACTCTTTAGGCATTCCTTCGAACAAGATGCAAGAAAAGACAAAATGACAGCCCTTCTACGAGTGATTAGCCTGGTCGTGATTAGCGTGGTGGTGATTATTATCCCACCGTGCGGGGCTGCACTTGGACGAGGAAAGGCTTAGAGATCAAGCCTTAACGAACTAAGACCCCCGCACCGAAAGGTCCGGGGGTTTTTTTTGACCTTAAAAACATAACCGAGGAGCAGACAATGAATAACAGCACAAAATTCTGTTTCTCAACATTCAGGACGGGGAACTAACTATGAATGGCGCACAGTGGGTGGTACATGCGTTGCGGGCACAGGGTGTGAATACCGTTTTCGGTTATCCGGGTGGCGCAATTATGCCGGTTTACGATGCATTGTATGACGGCGGCATGGAGCACTTGCTGTGCCGACATGAACAGGGTGCGGCAATGGCGGCTATCGGTTATGCCCGTGCTACTGGCAAAACTGGCGTATGTATCGCCACGTCTGGTCCGGGCGCAACCAACCTGATAACCGGGCTTGCGGACGCACTGTTAGATTCCATCCCCGTTGTTGCTATCACCGGTCAGGTATCCGCACCGTTTATCGGCACTGACGCATTTCAGGAGGTGGATATTCTGGGGTTGTCGTTAGCCTGCACCAAGCACAGTTTCCTGGTGCAATCACTGGAAGAGTTACCGCGTATCATGGCCGAAGCGTTTGACGTCGCCAGCTCTGGTCGTCCTGGTCCAGTTTTGGTCGATATTCCAAAAGATATCCAGTTAGCCAGCGGCGATCTGGAACCGTGGTTCACCACCGTTGAAAACGAAGTGACTTTCCCACATGCCGAAGTCGAGCAAGCGCGTCAGATGCTGGCAAAAGCGCAAAAACCGATGCTGTACGTTGGCGGTGGCGTGGGCATGGCGCAGGCAGTTTCGGCTTTGCGTGAATTTCTCGCTGCCACAAAAATGCCTGCCACCTGTACGTTGAAAGGGCTGGGCGCAGTAGAAGCAGATTATCCGTACTATCTGGGCATGCTGGGGATGCACGGCACCAAAGCGGCGAACTTCGCAGTGCAGGAGTGCGATCTACTGATCGCCGTGGGCGCACGTTTTGATGACCGGGTGACCGGCAAACTGAACACCTTCGCACCACTCGCCAGTGTTATCCATATGGATATCGACCCGGCAGAAATGAACAAGCTGCGTCAGGCACATGTGGCATTACAGGGTGATTTAAATGCTCTGTTACCAGCATTACAGCAGCCGTTAAATATCAATGACTGGCAGCAATACTGCGCGCAGCTGCGTGATGAACATACCTGGCGTTACGACCATCCCGGTGACGCTATCTACGCGCCGTTGCTGTTAAAAAAACTGTCGGATCGAAAACCTGCGGATTGCGTCGTGACCACAGATGTGGGGCAGCACCAGATGTGGGCTGCGCAGCACATCGCCCACACTCGCCCGGAAAATTTCATCACCTCCAGCGGCTTAGGCACCATGGGTTTTGGTTTACCGGCGGCGGTTGGCGCACAAGTCGCGCGACCGAACGATACCGTCGTCTGTATCTCCGGTGACGGCTCTTTCATGATGAATGTGCAAGAGCTGGGCACCGTAAAACGCAAGCAGTTACCGTTGAAAATCGTCTTACTCGATAACCAACGGTTAGGGATGGTTCGACAATGGCAGCAACTGTTTTTCCAGGAACGATACAGCGAAACCACCCTTACCGATAACCCCGATTTCCTCATGTTAGCCAGCGCCTTCGGCATCCCTGGCCAACACATCACCCGTAAAGACCAGGTTGAAGCGGCACTCGACACCATGCTGAACAGTGATGGGCCATACCTGCTTCATGTCTCAATCGACGAACTTGAGAACGTCTGGCCGCTGGTGCCGCCAGGTGCCAGTAATTCAGAAATGTTGGAGAAATTATCATGATGCAACATCAGGTCAATGTATCGGCTCGCTTCAATCCGGAAACCTTAGAACGTGTTTTACGCGTGGTGCGTCATCGTGGTTTCCACGTCTGCTCAATGAATATGGCCGCCGCCAGCGATGCACAAAATATAAATATCGAATTGACCGTTGCCAGCCCACGGTCGGTCGACTTACTGTTTAGTCAGTTAAATAAACTGGTGGACGTCGCACACGTTGCCATCTGCCAGAGCACAACCACATCACAACAAATCCGCGCCTGAGCGCAAAAGGAATATAAAAATGACCACGAAGAAAGCTGATTACATTTGGTTCAATGGGGAGATGGTTCGCTGGGAAGACGCGAAGGTGCATGTGATGTCGCACGCGCTGCACTATGGCACCTCGGTTTTTGAAGGCATCCGTTGCTACGACTCGCACAAAGGACCGGTTGTATTCCGCCATCGTGAGCATATGCAGCGTCTGCATGACTCCGCCAAAATCTATCGCTTCCCGGTTTCACAGAGCATTGATGAGCTGATGGAAGCTTGTCGCGACGTGATCCGCAAAAACAATCTCACCAGCGCCTATATCCGTCCGCTGATTTTCGTCGGTGATGTTGGCATGGGCGTAAACCCGCCAGCGGGATACTCAACCGATGTGATTATCGCCGCTTTCCCGTGGGGGGCGTATCTGGGCGCAGAAGCACTGGAGCAGGGGATCGATGCGATGGTTTCCTCCTGGAACCGCGCAGCACCAAACACCATCCCGACGGCGGCAAAAGCCGGTGGTAACTACCTCTCTTCCCTGCTGGTGGGTAGCGAAGCGCGCCGCCACGGTTATCAGGAAGGTATCGCGTTGGATGTGAATGGTTACATCTCTGAAGGCGCAGGCGAAAACCTGTTTGAAGTGAAAGACGGCGTGCTGTTCACCCCACCGTTCACCTCATCCGCGCTGCCGGGTATTACCCGTGATGCCATCATCAAACTGGCAAAAGAGCTGGGAATTGAAGTGCGTGAGCAGGTGCTGTCGCGCGAATCCCTGTACCTGGCGGATGAAGTGTTTATGTCCGGTACGGCGGCAGAAATCACGCCAGTGCGCAGCGTAGACGGTATTCAGGTTGGCGAAGGCCGTTGTGGCCCGGTTACCAAACGCATTCAGCAAGCCTTCTTCGGCCTCTTCACTGGCGAAACCGAAGATAAATGGGGCTGGTTAGATCAAGTTAATCAATAAATACAAAAAATGGGACGGCACGCACCGTCCCATTTACGAGACAGACACTGGGAGTAAATAAAGTATGCCTAAGTACCGTTCCGCCACCACCACTCATGGTCGTAATATGGCGGGTGCTCGTGCGCTGTGGCGCGCCACCGGAATGACCGACGCCGATTTCGGTAAGCCGATTATCGCGGTTGTGAACTCGTTCACCCAATTTGTACCGGGTCACGTCCATCTGCGCGATCTCGGTAAACTGGTCGCCGAACAAATTGAAGCGGCTGGCGGCGTTGCCAAAGAGTTCAACACCATTGCGGTGGATGATGGGATCGCTATGGGCCACGGGGGCATGCTTTATTCGCTGCCATCTCGCGAACTGATCGCTGATTCCGTTGAGTATATGGTCAACGCTCACTGCGCCGACGCCATGGTCTGCATCTCTAACTGCGACAAAATCACCCCGGGGATGCTGATGGCTTCCCTGCGCCTGAATATTCCGGTGATCTTTGTTTCCGGCGGCCCGATGGAGGCCGGGAAAACCAAACTGTCCGATCAGATCATCAAGCTCGATCTGGTTGATGCGATGATCCAGGGCGCAGACCCGAAAGTTTCTGACTCCCAGAGCGATCAGGTTGAACGTTCCGCCTGTCCAACCTGCGGATCTTGCTCCGGGATGTTTACCGCTAACTCTATGAATTGCCTGACCGAAGCACTGGGCCTGTCGCAGCCGGGCAACGGCTCGCTGCTGGCAACTCACGCCGACCGTAAGCAGCTGTTCCTCAATGCCGGTAAACGCATTGTTGAATTGACCAAACGTTACTACGAGCAAAATGACGAAAGTGCACTGCCGCGTAATATCGCCAGTAAGGCGGCGTTTGAAAACGCCATGACGCTGGATATCGCGATGGGTGGATCGACTAACACTGTACTTCACCTGCTGGCGGCGGCGCAGGAAGCGGAAATCGACTTCACCATGAGTGATATCGACAAACTTTCGCGTAAAGTCCCGCAGTTATGCAAAGTTGCGCCGAGCACCCAGAAATACCATATGGAAGATGTTCATCGTGCTGGTGGTGTTATCGGTATTCTCGGCGAACTGGATCGCGCGGGGTTACTGAACCGTGATGTGAAAAACGTGCTTGGCCTGACGTTGCCACAAACGCTGGAACAATACGACGTTATGCTGACCCAGGATGACTCGGTAAAAAATATGTTCCGCGCAGGCCCTGCTGGTATTCGTACTACACAGGCATTCTCGCAGGATTGCCGTTGGGATTCTCTCGATGACGATCGCGCCAATGGCTGTATCCGCTCGCTGGAACACGCCTACAGCAAAGACGGCGGCCTTGCGGTGCTGTACGGTAATTTCGCAGAAAACGGCTGCATCGTTAAAACCGCGGGCGTCGATGACAGCATCCTCAAATTCACCGGTCCGGCGAAAGTGTACGAAAGCCAGGACGACGCGGTAGACGCGATTCTTGGCGGTAAAGTTGTCGCCGGAGATGTGGTAATAATTCGCTATGAAGGCCCGAAAGGCGGTCCGGGGATGCAGGAAATGCTCTACCCAACCAGCTTCCTGAAATCAATGGGTCTCGGCAAAGCCTGTGCGCTGATCACCGACGGTCGTTTCTCTGGCGGCACCTCTGGCCTTTCTATCGGCCACGTCTCACCGGAAGCGGCAAGCGGCGGCAGCATTGGCCTGATTGAAGACGGCGATCTTATCGCTATCGACATTCCGAACCGTGGCATTCAGTTACAGGTAAGCGATGCCGAACTGGCGGCGCGTCGTGAAGCGCAGGAAGCTCGTGGCGACAAAGCCTGGACGCCGAAAAATCGCGAACGTCAGGTCTCCTTTGCGTTGCGCGCCTACGCCAGCCTGGCAACCAGCGCCGACAAAGGTGCGGTGCGCGATAAATCGAAACTGGGGGGTTAATAATGGCTGACTCGCAACCCCTGTCCGGTACCCCGGAAGGTGCCGAATATTTAAGAGCGGTGCTGCGCGCGCCGGTCTACGAAGCGGCGCAGGTCACGCCGCTACAGAAAATGGAAAAACTGTCGTCGCGTCTCGATAACGTGATTCTGGTGAAGCGCGAAGATCGCCAGCCAGTGCACAGCTTTAAGCTGCGCGGCGCATACGCCATGATGGCGGGCCTGACGGAAGAACAAAAAGCGCACGGCGTGATTACCGCTTCTGCGGGTAACCACGCGCAGGGCGTCGCGTTTTCCTCCGCGCGGTTAGGCGTGAAGGCGCTGATCGTCATGCCAACCGCTACTGCCGATATCAAAGTGGATGCGGTACGCGGCTTCGGCGGTGAAGTGCTGCTCCACGGCGCGAACTTTGACGAAGCGAAAGCGAAAGCGATCGAACTGTCACAGCAGCAGGGCTTCACCTGGGTGCCTCCGTTCGACCATCCGATGGTGATCGCCGGGCAAGGCACGCTGGCGCTGGAACTGCTCCAGCAGGACGCCCATCTCGACCGCGTATTTGTACCGGTCGGCGGCGGCGGTCTGGCGGCGGGCGTCGCGGTACTGATCAAACAACTGATGCCGCAAATCAAAGTGATCGCCGTGGAAGCGGAAGATTCCGCCTGCCTGAAAGCGGCGCTGGATGCCGGTCATCCCGTTGATCTGCCGCGCGTAGGGCTGTTCGCAGAAGGTGTTGCGGTAAAACGCATCGGCGATGAAACCTTCCGTTTATGCCAGGAGTATCTTGACGACATCATCACCGTCGATAGCGATGCGATTTGTGCGGCGATGAAAGACCTGTTCGAAGATGTACGCGCGGTGGCTGAACCCTCTGGCGCGCTGGCGCTGGCAGGGATGAAAAAATACATCGCCCAGCACAACATTCGCGGTGAACGGCTGGCGCATATTCTTTCCGGTGCCAACGTGAACTTTCACGGTCTGCGCTACGTCTCGGAACGCTGCGAACTGGGCGAACAGCGTGAAGCGTTACTGGCGGTGACCATTCCGGAAGAAAAGGGCAGCTTCCTCAAATTCTGCCAGTTACTTGGTGGGCGCTCGGTCACCGAGTTCAACTACCGCTTTGCTGATGCCAAAAACGCCTGCATTTTTGTCGGCGTGCGCTTAAGTCGAGGGCTCGAAGAGCGCAAAGAAATTTTGCAGATGCTCAACGACGGCGGCTACAGCGTGGTCGATCTCTCCGACGATGAAATGGCGAAGCTGCACGTACGCTATATGGTTGGCGGGCGACCATCGAAACCGCTTCAGGAGCGCTTGTACAGCTTTGAATTCCCGGAATCACCGGGTGCGCTGCTGCGCTTTCTTAACACATTAGGCACGCACTGGAATATATCTCTGTTCCATTATCGCAGCCACGGTACCGACTACGGGCGCGTACTGGCGGCGTTCGAACTTGGCGATCATGAACCGGATTTTGAAACCCGGCTAAATGAGCTGGGCTACGATTGCCACGACGAAACCAATAATCCGGCGTTCAGGTTCTTTTTGGCGGGTTAGTGGTTCGGCAAAATCTTCCAGAACGCCTCAATCAGCGGCTCATGAAGCCGCTTTTTTTGTACGCACACGCCCAGCTCAAACGGCGTTTTTTCATCACTGCGCTCTAAAATCATCACGCGGTTACGCACCGGTTCCGGGCTGTTTTCCAGCACCACTTCCGGCAACAATGCCACGCCGCAGCCGAGCGCCACCATCGAGACCATTGCTTCATGCCCGCCGACCGTGGCGTAAATCATCGGGTTGCTGATTTTGTTGCGTCGAAACCACAGTTCAATGCGGCGGCGCACCGGTCCCTGATCGGCCATGATAAACGGTACTGTAGACCAGTCCGGCTTCTCTGCCGAGACCTGATTACGCACCGGGCAGGGTAGCGCGGGGGCAATCAGCACTACTGCCAGATTCTCCAGCATCGAAAATGCCACTGCGCCGGGCAAGGTTTCCGGCTTTCCGGCAATCGCCAGATCCGCTTCGCCAGTGACGACCTTTTCCATCGCATCTGCCGCATCACCAGTCGTGAGTTTAATCTCCACCGACGGGTGTTCCGCGCGGAAGCGATCGAGAATCGGCGGCAGATGGCTGTAGGCAGCGGTCACCGAGCAGAAGATATGTAATTCGCCAGAGAGCGACGGTCCTTGCTGATCGATGGTGTGGCGCAGCTGTTGATACTGCAACAGCGTTTGCTGGGCGAAAACGCGCAGTTCTTCGCCAGCTTCGGTTAGCGTTACCGTGCGGTTATCGCGCACAAACAGCGGCTGACCGAGATCGTCTTCCAGGCGCTGAATCTGCCGAGAGAGCGTGGACGGGCTAACGTGCATTGCCCGCGCGCTGCGGCCAAAATGGCGGCTTTCCGCCAGATGCAGGAAGGTTTTCAGATCGCGTAAATCCAATGGCGCAGCCCTTAATGTTGACGTTGCAGAAATTGCAATGTGACGTTGTGAATATATCAATTTCCGCAATAAATTTCCTGTCATATAGTGAATTCAATCTCGCAAACGCGAACCGAACAATAAGAAGCACAACATCACGAGGAATCACCATGGCTAACTACTTCAATACACTGAATCTGCGCCAGCAGTTGGCACAGCTGGGCAAATGTCGCTTTATGGGGCGCGATGAATTCGCCGATGGCGCGAGCTACCTTCAGGGTAAAAAAGTAGTCATCGTCGGCTGTGGCGCACAGGGTCTGAACCAGGGCCTGAACATGCGTGATTCTGGTCTCGATATCTCCTACGCTCTGCGTAAAGAAGCGATTGCTGAGAAGCGCGCATCCTGGCGTAAAGCAACCGAAAATGGTTTTAAAGTGGGTACTTACGAAGAACTGATCCCGCAGGCGGATCTGGTGGTTAACCTGACGCCGGACAAGCAGCACTCTGATGTAGTGCACACCGTACAGCCGCTGATGAAAGACGGCGCGGCGCTGGGCTACTCTCATGGTTTTAATATCGTAGAAGTGGGCGAGCAGATCCGTAAAGACATCACCGTAGTAATGGTTGCGCCGAAATGCCCGGGCACCGAAGTGCGTGAAGAGTACAAACGTGGATTCGGCGTACCGACGCTGATTGCCGTTCACCCGGAAAACGATCCGAAAGGCGAAGGCATGGCGATCGCTAAAGCATGGGCGGCAGCAACCGGCGGTCACCGTGCAGGCGTGCTGGAATCGTCCTTCGTTGCGGAAGTGAAATCTGACCTGATGGGCGAGCAAACCATCCTGTGCGGTATGTTGCAGGCTGGCTCTCTGCTGTGCTTCGACAGGCTGGTGGAAGAAGGCACCGACCCGGCATACGCAGAAAAACTGATTCAGTTCGGCTGGGAAACCATCACCGAAGCGCTGAAACAGGGCGGCATCACGCTGATGATGGACCGTCTCTCTAACCCGGCGAAACTGCGTGCTTACGCGCTGTCTGAACAGCTGAAAGAGATCATGGCGCCGCTGTTCCAGAAACACATGGATGACATCATCTCCGGCGAATTCTCTTCCGGCATGATGGCAGACTGGGCCAACGACGATAAGAAACTGCTGACCTGGCGTGAAGAGACCGGCAAAACCGCGTTCGAAACCGCGCCGCAGTATGAAGGCAAAATCGGCGAGCAGGAGTACTTCGATAAAGGCGTACTGATGATCGCGATGGTAAAAGCAGGCGTTGAGTTGGCGTTTGAAACCATGGTTGATTCCGGCATCATCGAAGAGTCTGCTTACTATGAATCACTGCACGAACTGCCGCTGATTGCCAACACTATCGCTCGTAAGCGTCTGTACGAAATGAACGTGGTTATCTCTGATACCGCCGAGTACGGTAACTATCTGTTCTCTTACGCTTGTGTGCCGCTGCTGAAACCGTTTATGGCAGAGCTGCAACCGGGCGACTTGGGTAAAGCTATTCCGGAAGGTGCGGTAGATAACGCGCAGTTGCGTGATGTGAACGAAGCGATTCGCAGCCATGCGATTGAGCAGGTAGGTAAGAAACTGCGCGGCTATATGACGGATATGAAACGTATTGCTGTTGCAGGTTAAGTGCGATTCAGAGTTCAAGGCCTTCTCCCGGAGAAGGCCTTGCTGTTAGTTACGGTAAAGCACCTTAATGATGTGATACCCGAACTGGGTATGCAGCGGACCGGTTGGCTCCAGTACCGGACAAGAGAAAACCACTTTATCGAACGCCGGAACCATCTGGCCCTGGCGGAATTCACCTAAATCACCACCGCGTTTACCTGACGGGCAAATGGAGTGTTTCTTCGCCAGCTTGCCGAAATCGGCACCGTTCTTAATCTGCTCGAGAAGTTCCAGAGCCAGTTTCTCTTCTTTTACAAGGATATGCAGTGCTGCTGCTGTTTTTGCCATGATCGTGCCTTGAATTAAAAATTGTCAGTCAGGGAGGGGGGGACATATATGGCAAAAGCCCGGAAAATCCGGGCTTCGCAGGTCCCTCAAGGGGAGAAAACTTAGGGCCTCTATGGGCTACAGAGTCATTATCGGGGATGGTGATTTTATTGTCAATTTATGAGCGATATGGCATTGATTGACTTGATGACTGCCCTCTGTATGTCTGCAACCAACTCATGTGGCAAACATTGATTAAGATACCCCCGATAAGTCCTTGCTCTGTTTAATCGATTTCGACTGACTTGTTGTACCAGGTCGGCTTTAGCCCAACGTATCTGCTGATCAAAGAATTGCAGGTCATTGATAACATTACTGGCTATTTCAACATGCATTCCACGATTTAACTTGTCATGGTCGCGAGTGGTTGATAATGGAACGACGATACATGCGTTGCCATTAATTTTTCCGTTGAGCACGACAACCAACCTATTTTTTATCATCTCAGGTGGAATGCGGCCATCGTAATACGTCGTGCTGAACTGTCCATTCTGGCTAACAGGATAGTTACCAAAGTTGCATTCCAGTATTTCACCAACCTTGGGGCTGAAATTAATCGCCACGAGTAAACCTCTCCTTAGTAAACTCTGAAAAAGTAATAACACAACGTTACGACCCGATATTTTCTAAGTCTAATGGATTCATGATGAACTCCGGTTTCGGCCTTCCCTCTCTGATTTAAACATCCGCAGCCATCCGGTTAGCGGTTTTCACTCGGTCACATTCAAATGCGATTCTGCTACAATCCTCCCCCCCGTTCGAAGATTGAGCAATATACCTATGCGTCTAAACCCCGGCCAACAACAAGCTGTCGAATTCGTTACCGGCCCCTGCCTGGTGCTGGCAGGCGCGGGTTCCGGTAAAACTCGTGTCATCACCAATAAAATCGCCCATCTGATCCGCGGTTGCGGTTATCAGGCGCGACATATCGCGGCGGTGACCTTTACCAATAAGGCGGCGCGCGAGATGAAAGAGCGTGTCGGGCAGACGCTGGGGCGCAAAGAGGCGCGCGGGCTGATGATTTCCACCTTCCACACGCTGGGGCTGGATATCATCAAGCGTGAGTATGCGGCGTTGGGGATGAAAGCGAACTTTTCGCTGTTTGATGACACCGATCAGCTGGCGTTGCTTAAAGAGCTGACCGAGGGGCTGATTGAAGATGACAAAGTCCTCCTGCAACAGCTGATTTCGACCATCTCTAACTGGAAGAACGATCTCAAAACACCGTCCCAGGCGGCAGCCAGTGCGATTGGCGAGCGGGACCGTATTTTTGCCCATTGTTATGGGCTGTATGATGCACACCTGAAAGCCTGTAACGTTCTCGACTTCGATGATCTGATTTTATTGCCGACGTTACTGCTGCAACGCAATGAAGAAGTCCGCGAGCGCTGGCAGAACAAAATTCGCTACCTGCTGGTGGATGAGTATCAGGACACCAACACCAGCCAGTATGAACTGGTGAAACTGCTGGTGGGCAGCCGCGCGCGCTTTACCGTAGTTGGCGATGACGATCAGTCGATCTACTCCTGGCGCGGTGCACGTCCGCAAAACCTGGTGCTGTTGAGTCAGGATTTCCCGGCACTGAAGGTGATTAAGCTTGAGCAGAACTACCGCTCTTCCGGACGTATTCTGAAAGCGGCGAACATCCTGATCGCCAATAACCCGCACGTCTTTGAAAAGCGTCTGTTCTCCGAACTGGGTTACGGCACAGAGCTAAAAGTTTTAAGCGCGAATAACGAGGAACATGAAGCCGAGCGCGTCACCGGCGAGCTGATCGCCCATCACTTCGTCAATAAAACGCAGTACAAAGATTACGCCATTCTTTATCGCGGCAACCATCAGTCGCGGGTGTTTGAAAAATTCCTGATGCAAAACCGCATCCCGTACAAAATTTCTGGTGGTACGTCGTTTTTCTCTCGCCCTGAAATCAAGGACTTGCTGGCTTATCTGCGCGTACTGACTAACCCGGATGATGACAGCGCGTTTTTGCGGATCGTTAACACGCCGAAGCGAGAGATTGGCCCGGCGACGCTGAAAAAGCTGGGTGAGTGGGCGATGACGCGCAATAAAAGCATGTTTACCGCCAGCTTTGATATGGGCCTGAGTCAGACCCTGAGCGGACGTGGTTATGAAGCATTGACCCGCTTCACTCACTGGTTGGCGGAAATCCAGCGTCTGGCGGAGCGGGAGCCGATTGCCGCGGTGCGTGATCTGATCCACGGCATGGATTATGAATCCTGGCTGTACGAAACATCGCCCAGCCCGAAAGCCGCCGAAATGCGCATGAAGAACGTCAACCAACTGTTTAGCTGGATGACGGAGATGCTGGAAGGCAGCGAACTGGATGAGCCGATGACGCTCACCCAGGTGGTGACGCGCTTTACTCTGCGCGACATGATGGAGCGCGGCGAGAGCGAGGAAGAGCTGGATCAGGTGCAACTGATGACTTTGCACGCGTCAAAAGGACTGGAGTTTCCCTATGTCTACATGGTTGGTATGGAAGAAGGATTTTTGCCCCACCAGAGCAGTATCGATGAAGATAATATCGATGAGGAGCGGCGGCTGGCCTATGTCGGCATTACCCGCGCCCAGAAGGAATTGACCTTTACGCTGTGTAAAGAACGCCGTCAGTACGGCGAACTGATGCGCCCGGAGCCGAGTCGCTTCCTGCTGGAGCTGCCGCAGGATGATTTGATTTGGGAACAGGAGCGCAAAGTGGTCAGCGCCGAAGAACGGATGCAGAAAGGGCAAAGCCATCTGGCGAATCTGAAAGCGATGATGGCGGCAAAACGAGGGAAATAATCAAGGCCGGAAAAGATGTGTCAGCATCGCATCCGGCACTTACTCATTAATGCACTTCCAGCGGCCAGTGGACATAGCTCTGCCACTGGCTTTCCTGATCAATAATCTCTTTACCCAGCGGATGTTGGGTTAGCCAACCTTGCGGAAGCGTCAAGGTCAACAGTTCATGGTTAGCCTGTAATGTCATCTCTGGCACGAGATCGTCACGACGACGGCTGGCAAAAATGATAGCCAGGCGGAGTAAACGGCAGAGTTGTTCTGCGACGCGCGGTGGTACGGCATTTTGCTGATGCAGCGATGAGAGATCGACCGGATTAGTCTGGTTGAGCAGTAGCGTCGCCAGCAATTTTTTCTGTGCGGGGGTAAAACCGGGAAGATCCAGATTACGCACCAGATAAGCAGCGTGTTGCGGCGCTTGTTTAAAGTCAACGCTCAGGCCGATTTCATGAAGCTGACAGGCGCTGATGAGCAAATCGCGGCTTATTGCTTCAAGATGCCATTCACTTTCCACCTGATCGAAGAAGTTAGCTGCAACTTTGGCTACGCGCTGTGCCTGATCAATATCGATCATAAAGCGGCGCTGAATATTACGTAGCGTACGGCTGCGAATATCCTGCTCGACGGCCAGATGCAACATGCCGTAGACCAGGCCTTCACGCAGCGCACCGCCCGCCAGGGTCATACACTGAATATTCAGTTCGGTAAAAATGGCTATCAGGATCGCCAGACCACTCGGGAACACTAACGCACGTTCCAGCGTCAGCCCGTCAATCTCCAGTTCCTCCAGCCGACCGCAATGAATGGCGCGCTGTTTCAGTTGCTGCAACTTTTCCAGGGTAATGCGTTCATCCATCCCCTGTGCCATCATGATTTCCTGTAACGCCTGCACGGTGCCGGAAGCGCCAACGCACACTTTCCAGCCGTGATACCGTAATTCATCGGCAACCGGACGTAACACTTTGCGTGCCGCTTTTTCTGCAGCATCAAAATTTTCCTGCCCCAGATTACGATCGGCAAAATAGCGTTCCAGCCAGGTGACGCAGCCCATCGACAGGCTGAACAACGAGGTGGTTTGTGCACCCGTGCCGGTTACCAGTTCCGTACTGGCACCGCCTATATCCACCACCAGGCGCTGATCGGCACCGCCAGTTGTGTGAGCAACGCCCTGATAAATCAGACGTGCTTCCTCTTCACCGCTGATCACCTGTACCGGACAACCGAGGATTTCCTGTGCTTTGGCAATAAAATCACCCGCATTGACGGCAAGTCGTAATGTCGCCGTAGCGACAACGCGAATTTGCGAGGGAGGGATATCTTGCAGACGTTCAGCAAACAGGCGCAGACATTGCCAACCGCGCTCCATTGCTTCATTAGAGAGGGCATTTTCGCTATTCAGGCCAGCAGCCAGACGCACTTTGCGTTTAATTCGCGTCAGCGTCTGGATGCTTCCAGCCACCTCGCGCACAACCAGCATATGAAAACTATTCGAACCGAGATCAATGGCTGCATACAGCGACGAGGTGGAACCCATACTCTTCATCCTTCAATCTGTCTCTGCGTTGACTGCATTCTTTCACCTGAATCACTTACTACAGTAAACTCATCGGGATTCATTCTCTTGCCATCTTGATACAGCTTGAATGATTTGGAGTATGACATTTTTTATTTAACCTGAACGACGACGATTACGCGGAGTGCCAGTACGACGCGGACCATTGCCTGTGCGCGGGCGCGTGAGGCGCAGCGGTTTTGGCAGATCGGTCATCAATGCGTCCGGATTGTATTTGCTTACCGGAATTGAGTGACCAATATAGGTCTCAATAGCAGGCAAATTCAATGCATACTCTTCACACGCCAGGCTGATGGAATGACCACTTGCGCCTGCACGACCTGTACGACCAATACGGTGAACGTAATCTTCACAGTCATCGGGTAAATCGTAGTTAAAGACGTGCGTCACAGCCGGGATATGCAGACCACGCGCGGCAACGTCGGTGGCAACCAGAATATCCAGATCCCCACGGGTAAATTCATCAAGAATACGCAGACGTTTTTTCTGCGCGACATCGCCTGTCAACAAACCGACACGATGACCATCTGCCGCCAGGTGGCCCCAGATCTCTTCACAACGGTGTTTGGTGTTGGCGAAAATAATCGCTCTGTCTGGCCACTCTTCTTCGATCAGCGTTTGCAGCAAACGCATTTTTTCTTCGTTAGAAGGGTAGAAAAGCTCTTCTTTAATACGGTGGCCCGTTTTCTGTTCCGGTTCCACTTCAATATATTCGGCATTGTTCATCTGCTCGAACGCCAGTTCACGTACCCGGTACGAAAGCGTGGCGGAGAACAGCATGTTGAGGCGCTGGTTTGCAGGTGGCATACGGCGGAACAGCCAGCGGATATCTTTAATAAAGCCCAGATCGTACATGCGATCGGCTTCGTCCAGCACCACCACCTGAATGGCTCCGAGGTTAATGTGGTTCTGCTTGGCGTAGTCAATTAAACGACCCGTGGTGCCAATCAGAATGTCAACGCCGCTTTCCAGCACTTTCAGCTGTTTGTCGTAGCCATCACCACCGTAAGCCAGACCCAGCTTCAGGCCGGTAGCTTGCGCAAGTGGCTCCGCGTCGGCGTGGATCTGCACGGCAAGTTCACGCGTCGGTGCCATAATTAAGGCACGCGGTTGATTCACCTTGCGATCGGCTATCGCAGGATGAGAGAGAAGATAATGAAACGTTGACGTAAGAAACGCCATCGTTTTCCCGGTACCGGTTTGCGCCTGCCCGGCTACGTCACGACCCGCCAGCGTCAGCGGAAGGGCCAGTGCCTGAATGGGCGTACAGTTATGAAACCCTTTTTTTTCAAGGGCTTCTACAACCTTCGGATGCAGGGCGAAGTCGGAAAACTTCTGTTCTGTTAAATGTGTTTTGCTCATAGTGTGGTAGAATATCAGCTTACTATTGCTTTACGAAAGCGTATCCGGTGAAATAAAGTCAACCTTTAGTTGGTTAATGTTACACCAACAACGAAACCAACACGCCAGGCTTATTCCTGTGGAGTTATATATGAGCGATAAAATTATTCACCTGACTGACGACAGTTTTGACACGGATGTACTCAAAGCGGACGGGGCGATCCTCGTCGATTTCTGGGCAGAGTGGTGCGGTCCGTGCAAAATGATCGCCCCGATTCTGGATGAAATCGCTGACGAATATCAGGGCAAACTGACCGTTGCAAAACTGAACATCGATCAAAACCCTGGCACTGCGCCGAAATATGGTATCCGTGGTATCCCGACTCTGCTGCTGTTCAAAAACGGTGAAGTGGCGGCAACCAAAGTGGGCGCACTGTCTAAAGGTCAGTTGAAAGAGTTCCTCGACGCTAACCTGGCGTAAGGGAATTTCATGTTCGGGTGCCCCGTCGCTAAAAACTGGACGCCCGGCGTGAGTCATGCTAACTTAGTGTTGACTTCGTATTAAACATACCTTATTAAGTTTGAATCTTGTAATTTCCAACGCTTCCCGTTTTATCTTAAATGCGAAGTGAACAGATTTCTGGCTCGTCACTCAATCCGTCTTGTCGTTTCAGTTCTGCGTACTCTCCTGTGACCAGGCAGCGAAAAGACATGAGTCGATGACCGTAAACAGGCATGGATGATCCTGCCATACCATTCACAACATTAAGTTCGAGATTTACCCCAAGTTTAAGAACTCACACCACTATGAATCTTACCGAATTAAAGAATACGCCGGTTTCTGAGCTGATCACTCTCGGCGAAAATATGGGGCTGGAAAATCTGGCTCGTATGCGTAAGCAGGACATTATTTTTGCCATCCTGAAGCAGCACGCAAAGAGTGGCGAAGATATCTTTGGTGATGGCGTACTGGAGATATTGCAGGATGGATTTGGTTTCCTCCGTTCCGCAGACAGCTCCTACCTCGCCGGTCCTGATGACATCTACGTTTCCCCTAGCCAAATCCGCCGTTTCAACCTCCGCACTGGTGATACCATCTCTGGTAAGATTCGCCCGCCGAAAGAAGGTGAACGCTATTTTGCGCTGCTGAAAGTTAACGAAGTTAACTTCGACAAACCTGAAAACGCCCGCAACAAAATCCTCTTTGAGAACTTAACCCCGCTGCACGCAAACTCTCGTCTGCGCATGGAACGTGGTAACGGTTCTACTGAAGATTTAACCGCTCGCGTACTGGACTTGGCATCACCTATCGGTCGTGGTCAGCGTGGTCTGATTGTGGCACCGCCGAAAGCCGGTAAAACCATGCTGCTGCAGAACATTGCCCAGAGCATTGCTTACAACCACCCGGATTGTGTGCTGATGGTTCTGCTGATTGACGAACGTCCGGAAGAAGTAACCGAGATGCAGCGACTGGTAAAAGGTGAAGTTGTTGCTTCCACCTTTGACGAACCCGCATCTCGCCACGTTCAGGTTGCGGAAATGGTGATCGAGAAGGCCAAACGCCTGGTTGAGCACAAGAAAGACGTTATCATTCTGCTCGACTCCATCACTCGTCTGGCGCGCGCTTACAACACCGTTGTTCCGGCGTCAGGTAAAGTGCTGACCGGTGGTGTGGATGCCAACGCCCTGCATCGTCCGAAACGCTTCTTCGGTGCGGCGCGTAACGTAGAAGAGGGCGGCAGCCTGACCATCATCGCTACCGCGCTTATCGATACCGGTTCCAAGATGGACGAAGTTATCTACGAAGAGTTTAAAGGTACAGGCAACATGGAACTGCACCTCTCTCGTAAGATCGCTGAAAAACGCGTCTTCCCGGCTATCGACTACAACCGTTCCGGTACCCGTAAAGAAGAGCTGCTCACGACTCAGGAAGAACTGCAGAAAATGTGGATCCTGCGCAAAATCATTCACCCGATGGGCGAAATCGATGCAATGGAATTCCTCATTAATAAACTGGCAATGACCAAGACCAATGACGATTTCTTCGAAATGATGAAACGTTCATAAATTTGTCTTATGCCAAAAACGCCACGTGTTTACGTGGCGTTTTGCTTTTATATCTGTAATCTTAATGCCGCGCTGGCGATGCTAGGAAAATTCCTGGAATTTGCTGGTGTGTTATGCAATTTGCATATCAAATGGTTAATTTTTGCACAGGACTGGTGGGTTCGGAACGGACTTTCCCTTCTGAATAAAGGTCTTCGTGGTTATACTTCTGCTAATAATTTTCTCTGAGAGCATGCATTGTGAATTTACTGACAGTGAGTACTGATCTCATCAGTATTTTTTTATTCACGACACTGTTTCTGTTTTTTGCCCGAAAGGTAGCAAAAAAAGTCGGTTTAGTGGATAAACCAAACTTCCGCAAACGTCACCAGGGATTGATACCACTCGTTGGGGGTATTTCGGTTTACGCAGGGATTTGCTTCACGTTCGGAATTGTCGATTACTATATTCCGCATGCATCTCTCTATCTCGCTTGTGCCGGTGTGCTTGTTTTCATTGGCGCGCTGGATGACCGTTTTGATATCAGCGTAAAAATCCGTGCCACCATACAGGCTGCTGTTGGCATTGTTATGATGGTGTTTGGCAACCTTTATCTCAGTAGCCTGGGTTATATCTTTGGCTCCTGGGAGATGGTGCTCGGACCGTTTGGTTACTTCCTGACGCTATTTGCCGTCTGGGCGGCCATTAATGCGTTCAACATGGTTGATGGCATTGATGGCTTGCTGGGCGGGTTGTCCTGCGTCTCGTTTGCAGCAATCGGTATGATTTTGTGGTTCGACGGGCAAACCAGTCTCGCAATCTGGTGCTTTGCGATGATCGCCGCCATCCTGCCATACATCATGCTTAACCTTGGTATCCTGGGTCGCCGCTACAAAGTCTTTATGGGGGATGCGGGCAGTACGCTGATTGGTTTTACCGTTATCTGGATCCTGCTCGAAACGACCCAGGGCAAAACTCATCCCATCAGCCCGGTTACCGCTTTGTGGATAATCGCCATTCCACTAATGGATATGGTGGCGATTATGTACCGTCGCCTGCGTAAAGGCATGAGCCCATTCTCTCCTGACCGTCAGCATATTCACCATTTGATCATGCGTGCCGGGTTTACTTCCCGCCAGGCGTTTGTGCTGATTACCCTTGCCGCAGCACTGCTCGCTTCCATTGGCGTGCTGGCAGAATATTCTCATTTTGTCCCGGAGTGGGTCATGCTGGTGCTCTTTTTGCTAGCATTCTTCCTCTATGGATATTGCATCAAGCGTGCCTGGAAAGTTGCTCGCTTTATTAAGCGCGTAAAACGCAGACTGCGTAGAAATCGTGGTGGCAGCCCCAATTTAACCAAATAAATGAGGATGTGATGACACAACCAATGCCTGGGAAACCGGCCGAAGACGCTGAAAATGAACTGGATATTCGTGGGTTGTTTCGTACCTTGTGGGCTGGGAAGCTGTGGATTATTGGCATGGGGCTGGTGTTTGCGTTAATCGCGCTGGCGTATACTTTTTTTGCTCGCCAGGAGTGGAGCTCGACAGCGATTACCGATCGTCCAACGGTGAATATGCTGGGGGGATATTACTCACAGCAGCAATTTTTGCGTAACCTGGATGTCCGTTCAAACATGGCTTCTGCCGACCAACCATCGGTCATGGACGAAGCCTATAAAGAGTTTGTTATGCAACTGGCCTCGTGGGATACCCGCAGAGAGTTCTGGCTGCAAACCGACTATTACAAACAGCGGATGGTGGGCAATAGCAAAGCCGATGCGGCGTTGCTGGATGAAATGATCAACAACATCGTGTTTATTCCCGGTGACTTCACCCGCGCGGTCAATGACAGCGTGAAGCTGATTGCCGAAACTGCGCCTGACGCTAATAACCTGTTACGTCAGTATGTTGCTTTTGCCAGCCAGCGTGCAGCCAGCCATCTGAATGATGAGCTGAAAGGCGCATGGGCGGCACGCACCATCCAGATGAAAGCTCAGGTGAAGCGTCAGGAAGAGGTGGCGAAAGCTATCTACGATCGCCGGATGAACAGTATTGAACAGGCGCTGAAAATTGCTGAGCAGCATAATATTTCGCGCAGTGCGACAGATGTGCCTGCCGAGGAGTTACCTGATTCAGAAATGTTCCTGCTTGGGCGTCCAATGCTCCAGGCTCGACTGGAAAATTTACAGGCCGTCGGTCCGGCCTTTGATCTCGACTATGATCAGAATCGGGCCATGTTAAACACCCTGAATGTTGGTCCAACCCTGGATCCGCGTTTTCAGACCTATCGCTATTTGCGTACGCCGGAAGAACCGGTAAAACG
>OCAO01000300.1_pt1 | contig 23370 bp, 37 predicted proteins | sample 1477151 | NCBI WGS metagenome assembly OCAO01 (sample SAMEA2580298, study PRJEB22360) | human gut metagenome | biome: human gut; feature: human-associated habitat; material: faeces | place: Denmark | collected 2008/2010 | reverse complement strand
ATATAAATATTTATTCAATTTTCGCATTTTGGTGCTTTTTATAAAATTTCAAATTTTTTAATTTATATAAGTAGAGTGGTATTTATATGAATTTCTTATTAAGATAAGCTTTTTATTTATACATTAGAGGTGAGACAAATGGATATATACACAATTGGACATTCAAATTATCCTGTAGAAAGACTAATAGATATGTTAAAGCATTATAATATTGATACAGTAGTAGATATAAGAGGAACACCATATTCAAAATATAATGTTCAATATAATAAAGAAGTAATAGAACATACATTAAAAGAAGCAGGATTTATTTATATTTATATGGCTCCTGAACTTGCAGCAAAGAGAATAAATAAAATATCTTATAATGAAGAAGGTTATTCTGATTTTGAGAAAGTAGTAAATGAGGAATCATTTAAAAATGGAATACAAAGACTTAAAAATGGAGTTTTAAAAGGGTATAAAATCGCTTTACTTGGAGCAATGCAGGATCCAATAAGATGTCATAGAAGTATTTTAGTAGGAAGAGAACTCATAAAGTATGGATTTAATGTTAAGCATATTTTAGATGATTATAAGTTAGCTTCTCAAGAAGACTTAGAGCAGAATTTGCTTGATAAATATTTTATGGATAGAAATCAAATCACAATAGATAATCTTCTTGGTAATAGTAAAAGTGAAGAAGAGTTGATTAAAGATGCATATAGATTAGCCAATAAAGAAATTGGATATAGAATTGAAAATTTAAAGTAATATATAAGCCGTATAAATAAATAATAACGGATATTGATAATTCCCATATAATATATTTAGGATTAATAATTAAGGAACACATATGAACTTTTTATCAAAACTATTTATGAATAATAATGAAGAAAAAAATAAAAATACAGATAAAAATTCAAAACTTAGAAATGATAAAAATTATAATGAATCAGTACAAAATCTTGTTAATTCACAAAATTATTATAGTGCAACAGATTTTTTGATTTATGTGGATACAGATAACTTTAAGGTAAATATTTTTAAAGGAAAACAAAAAAACTGGATTATTCAAAAAAGCTTTTTATGTACAATAGGCAAAAAATCAACACCAACACCAAAAGGCACATTTTCAATAGGAGTTAAGGGATTATATTTTGGAGTTAATAAAGGATATAAGTGCTGGTATTATACAAGCTTTAAGGGTAACTATTTATTTCATTCCATAATATATAATTTAGATGGTTCAGTAAGAGATGGAAGACTTGGAATGGCTTTATCAGATGGGTGCATAAGGCTTTCTAAAATAAATGCTAAATATATTTGGGATACAATACCTACAAAAACAAAAGTTATAATAGTTTAAATTAACGTCCTTATTAATTTTATTTAGTTAATAAGGACGTTAATTTTATATATTTAAGTATTCTAGCCTATAGAAGTTTTCTGATAATTTTATCTATCATTCATTATAATTACTCAGTGAAAATATATCAGTAGTGATATATTTTTTATTATCACTGTTGATAATCTTATCAGTAGTGATATAATTGTTATAGAAAATTCTTTTAAGGAGGAAAACAAATGCAAAAGATAGCATTAATAACAGATAGTGCATCAGATATAAGTGTAGAATTACTAAAAGAAAATAATATAAAATTATTACCTTTTAGAGTTATATATAAGGATGGAGAAGAATATGAGGAGAGAATTGAATTAACATCTGAAATGATGTATGAACGTTTGGAGAAAGAAATTCCGACAACATCTCTTCCAAGTATAGAAAAAATCACAGATGCATTAAATGAAGCAGTTAAAGAAGGATATACACATGCAATTATAATAACAATATCACAGGCTTTATCAGGAACATATAATGCTTGTAGACTTGTATGTGAAGACTTTGAAGGACTTGAAACTTTTGTTTTTGATTCTAAAACATTAACTATGGCAGAAGGTGCTATGGTATTAAATGCTGCTAACATGATAAAAGAAAATAAAAGCTTTGAAGAAATAGTAGAAGCTCTTCCTAAATTAAGAGATAAAATAGATTTATTTTTTACAATAGATACGCTTGAATATCTTAAAAAGGGTGGAAGAATAGGAAAAGTAGCTGGAACAGTTGGGGAATTCTTAAATCTTAAACCAATTATAACTGTTGCAGATGATGGGGCATATAGAACTTACGCAAAAGCAAGAGGATCAAAGCAAGCTGTTTCAAAACTAATCAATATATTTAAATCATACGAAGGAAAAGGAAACTATAGAGTATGGGTTCTAGATGGTAATGGAAAAGATAAAGTTAAAACTCTATGTGACGGAATAAAAGAACTTCCTCATTGCAAGGAATGTATTTTTGCAGGAACAATAGCACCTTCACTTGGAATTAATACAGGTCCAGGACTTGTAGGATGTGCAATAGAAAAGGTAGATTAATTTATGAATGAAAAATTTAATTTTAGTGAAATTGAAGATATTGAAGCTGAAGAAAAAAGACTTTATGCCGAATATAAGAAAAAACTTAAAGAGCTAAAAAAAGTTAAAAAGGAAAAGAGTACAGGGACGCCTGTTTTTACTAAAGGTCTTCTTCCTATTTATGTTTTATACATATTATCTCTAGGTGCAACTAACGGTAACGAAATATCTCATAAAATAGGCCAAAGAACTAATGGCAAATGGGTTCCAAGCACAGGAGGAATATATCCTCTTTTAAAGAGATTAGAATCCGATGGTTTAATAGACGGTGAATGGGACGATTTAGACAAGAAATTTCAAAAGACCTATTCTTTAACAGAAAAAGGTTTTAAGGAATTCAAAAGCAAAAAGGTCATATTAAAATCAAAGATTGAAGAATCTTTGGATGTATTTAATATAATTTATAAAGACCTATATATAAAATAGAAATTTTAACTATATTAACTATATTAATTATATTACTTTTATAATCATAAAAATGATAATTCTTAACAAATGTTAGAATTATCATTTTTTATGTATTTTTAATGAAAATATTACATTTATAATATATAATAAAGTAAATTTATAAAATGCTTGGAGTTGATGATTTAAATTATGATAATTAGAGCTATGAATCTCGTGGATATATATTTTAAAGATAAAAAGGACAAAGGTGGGAATCCATATACAGAACATTTAATATATGTTATGCAAAATGTTGAAACAACTGAAGAAAAAGTAGTTGCGCTTCTTCATGATATTATGGAAGACACAGATATAACAGAAAAAGAAATTTCAGACTTTGGTATACAAAAAGTTTATATTGATGCTGTAAAAATTCTAACAAAGAAATCTTGTGAGTCTTATGATGAGTATATAAACAGAATTATAAAAAGTAAAAATCAACTTGCTATTAATGTAAAGATAGTTGATTTAGAACACAACATGAATTTGGATAGACTTAAAATAATAACATCTAAGGATATGGTAAGAAATCATAAATATAAACAAGCTTATAATAGATTACTTCCTCTAAAGAAAGTTTTATAATAATTAATATTATGTGTAATACTATATATTTAATTACTTATTTTTAGTATAATATAAAGGTTAATTGAAAAATAATAAATTTAAGTGAAGACGCTAAAAGGAGATTTAAAATTTGAGTAAAGTAATTGTTATAGGTGCGGGACCTGCAGGAATTATGGCTGCAATTCATGCTTCTAAAGAACATGAAGTAATACTTCTAGATGGTAATGAAAAGCTAGGTAGAAAACTTTTTATTACTGGTAAAGGAAGATGTAATGTTACTAATGCTAAGGATATATCAGAATTCTTTGATTATATACCAGGTAATCCTCATTTTTTATATAGTGCATTATATAGTTTTACTAATGAGGATACTATGAATTTTTTTGAAAATGAAGGAATAAAACTTAAAGTAGAAAGAGGAGACAGGGTTTTCCCAGAATCAGATAAATCTTCAGATATTATAAAAGGTTTATCAAATGCTTTAAGCAGAACTAATACAAAAATAAAATTAGGATGTAAGGTTACAGATATAAAAGTAAAGGATAAAAAGATTACAGAAGTAGTAATAAACGATTCAGAAATATTAAAAGGCGATTATTTTATTATGGCAACTGGCGGAGCTTCATATCCTCTTACTGGTTCAAAAGGAGAAGGCCAAAATTTTGCAAAGAAACTTGGCCATAATATAGTTCCTTTAAGACCAGCTTTAGTTCCTATGGTAGTAAAAAATGCTGAAACAAAGGAACTTCAAGGATTATCATTAAGAAATGTAGAAGTTACCGTGAAAGAAAATGATAAAAAGGTAATATATAAGAACTTTGGTGAAATGTTATTTACTCACTTTGGAATATCAGGACCATTAATACTTACAGGAAGTAGATTTATAGAACCAAATAAAAATTATACAATACATATTGATTTAAAACCTGCATTAAATATAAGTGAATTAGATAAGAGAGTTCAAAAGGATTTTAAAACTTATATAAATAAAGATTTTAAAAACTCTTTAGATGATTTACTTCCACAAAAAATAATACCAATGATAATACGCAGAAGTAAAATCAATGAAAATAAAAAAGTTAATGAAATAACAAAAGAAGAAAGAAAAAATTTAGTAACTGTAATTAAAGACTTCTCTTTTGAACTAGATGGAGTAAGACCTCTTGCTGAAGGTATAGTTACACAAGGTGGAGTAGATATAAAAGAAATTGATCCATCTACAATGAAATCTAGAATTGTAGAGAATTTATCTTTTTGTGGAGAAGTAATGGATGTAGATGCATTTACTGGCGGGTATAATGTTCAGATAGCTTTTTCAACAGGATTTATAGCAGGAACTAATATTTAAATTCATAAACATTGTTTTTAAGTGATATGAGAAATCTAATTTTAGAGTGGTAATAAATGAAACCCTTGTTTGAGACATTAAAAAATTATATAATCATATTGTAGTCTTAAAATCAGATAATGAAATGAGGAGAAATTTAGTGAAGATAGCAGTTGCAATAGACGGACCAGCAGGTGCAGGTAAAAGTACTATAGCAAAGCTTGTAGGCAAAGAGTTTAATCTTATGTACATAAATACAGGCGCTATGTATAGAGCTGTGGCATTAAAATCTAAAGAAAATAATTTAGGTCCCGAGAAAATAAATGAAATTTGTTCTTTAATAAATACGATGGAAATGCATTTTGAAAATGATGATTTAATATTAAATGGTATAAATATTCAAGATGTAATAACAACACCTGAAATAAGTAATATAGTATCTAATTATGCAAGCATAAAACAGGTGCGAGAAAAGCTTGTAAAACTTCAAAGAGATATGTCTGAAAAATATGATGTTATTATGGATGGAAGAGACATTGGAACTGTAGTTCTTAAGGATGCTCCATTTAAATTCTTTTTAACAGCAAGTCCGGAGGAAAGAGCAAATAGAAGATTTAAAGAATTACAAAACAAAAATATAGAATGTAATTACGATCAAATACTAGAAGACATAAAAAAGAGAGACTATATAGATTCTCATAGAGAAACTGACCCATTAAAAAAAGCAGACGATGCTATTGAAATTGATAGTACTAATCTTGATATTAGTGGAGTTGTTGATGTTATTTGTGAGAACATAAGAAAAAGTATCGATAGATAAGGAGTACTATCATGATAGAGATAAAGCTCGCAAATAGTGCAGGTTTTTGTTTTGGAGTTTCTAAAGCAGTAAATGAAGCATTACAAGTTCAAAAAAAATATAATAAAAAAATATATACATTAGGTCCTTTAATTCATAATAATGATGTCGTTAAGTATTTAGAGGAAAATAATATATATTCAATAAGTCTAGAAGAAATAGACAGTTTAAACAGTGGTGATGTGATTGTTATAAGATCTCATGGCGTTTCTGAAAGTGTATTTAATTTACTTAATGAAAAAGGTTTAGAAGTAGTTAATGGAACTTGTCCTTTTGTGACAAATATTCAAAAAAAGGTTAAGAAATATTCAAAAGAAGGTTATCATATAGTAATATTAGGTGATAAAGATCATCCCGAAGTCATAGGAATTAATGGGTGGTGTGATAATAAAGCTATTATTACTAAAGATGGTGAATTTGAAGATAAGATACCTCAAAAGGTTTGCTTAGTATCTCAAACAACTGAGAAATTAAAAAACTGGGAAAATACACTTAAAAGCTTAAGTGGCGTTAAGGAGCTTTTAACATTTAACACAATATGTGCTGCTACAGATGTAAGACAGCGAAGTGCTGAAAAATTATCTAAAGAAGTTGATGCCATGATAGTAGTTGGAGGTAAGAATAGTTCTAATACAACAAAACTATACCAAATAGCAAAAGATAATTGCGCAAAAACAATACATGTTGAAAATGTAAAGGAACTGCCAAAAGATTTTATTAATAATAATATAGAAAAAATAGGAGTTACGGCTGGTGCTTCAACACCAGATTGGATTATTAAGGAGGTACTAGATATAATGAATACAGAAAACAATAATTTTGAGGATCAATTATCATTAATGGATGAACTAGATAAAAGATTTAAAATAGGTGATGAAATTGAAGGCGAAATTCTTTCAAAAACTAGGGATTCTTTAATTGTATCACTTATAGGATATAAAAGTGATGGAGTTATTCCATTCTCAGAATTATCAGCAAAAGAAGATCCGATAGCAGTATCAGAGAAATTAAATGTTGGTGACAATATAAAAGCTAAAGTAATAAAACTACAAAATAGTGATGGATATGTTGTTTTATCAAGATTAGAATATGAAAGAGAAGAAGCCTTCAAAGAATTAGAAACTTTATTCAATGAAAAAACTACATTTGAATTAAAAATATCTAATGCTCAAGAAAAAGGATTGGTAGCAAACTTTAAAGGCGTTAGAGTCTTTATACCTGCTTCACAAATAGATATAAAATTTACTGAAAACAAAGAAGAATATATAGGAAAAACAATTGAAGTTAGGTTAATAGATTTTTCTGCAAAGAATCCAGTTAAAGTTGTTGCTTCAAGAAGAGTGTTATTAGAAGAAGCAAGAAATGTAGTTGAGTCTAAAGCATGGGAAAAATTTAACTTAGGCGATGTAGTTAAAGGTGAAGTTAAAAGATTTACAAACTTCGGTGCTTTCGTTGAAATAAATGGCGTAGATGGACTATTACACCTATCTCAAATTTCTTGGAATCATGTTAAAAATATAAAAGATATATTAAAAGAAGGTCAAATTATTGATGTTAAAATAATTGACTTAGATAAAGAAAATAAAAAGTTATCATTAAGTATGAAAGAACTTATGCCAAAGCCATGGGAAAATGTTAAAGAAAAATATCCAGAAGATTCTATAGTATTAGGTAGAGTAGTAAGATTAAATGATTTTGGTGCTTTCGTTGAATTAGAACCTGGTGTAGATGGATTAGTTCATATATCAAAGATTTCTCATAGTAGAATTAATCATCCAAAAGAAGCTTTAACTATAGGTGAAGAAATAAAAGCTAAAATTTTAAGCGTTGATGAAGAAAATAAAAGAATAGCTTTAAGCATAAAAGATGCTGAATAATTAATATTTAGGCTGTGTATATAATATAAATTTGTATACACAGTTTTTTGCTTTCATTTTAATTTTATTGTATGCATGGTATAATTTATATAAGGTTTAGAAATGAGGACGGTTATATGGTTGAAGTTGAGAAGTTATCGATTTTTAATATAGATATTTTTAGAGAGTTGTATGATGGTAAAGATAACTCATATATTTGTGATAAGACATTTTTTGAAGCATATGATAATGAACCTTTTATAGTAAAATTTATTTTAAGGAAACAAGTTAAGTTATTTAAACTCAATGAAAAGTATATAGGCTATATATGGCATGAATATCCTGCTTCTAAAAATTTGCCATGTAATATATATTCGTTATATGTTAAAGAGGAATATATAGATTGTATTAAGCCAGAATTTCTTGATTCTCTTAATATTGATTCTTTTAAAATTGATATTAGAGATAATCCAAAAAACTTAGAGCTAATAAAAAAATTAAATTTTAATCTTCTTTCTGAAACGTTGTTAATGAAATTGGATGCTTATAATCCTATGCTTAACATAAATAATAATTTGATTTTTGAACATTTTAAAAAAAATAAGCATGAAAATCTTAGATGCGAATTGCAAAATCTTATTTTTGATAATAAAGACAGAATCCCATTATCAGTGTCAGATATATTGGCTGAAGAAGAAGAGAAATACTATTTGGATGATTTTTGCGTGTTTATTGCAATTGATTCATGCACACCTATAGGTTATGGACAGGTTATTTTAAACAGAGGTAAATATACTATTGTCAATTTAGGAGTAATTAAAGAACATAGAGGAATGAGATATGGAGAAGAACTATTAAAATATCTTATAAATTTATGTATATGCAAAAATATAAGTGAAATATATATACGTGTAGATAAAAATAATATTCCGGCTTTAAGATTATATACTAAGCTTGGATTTAGAGAATATAGTTCATATTCTGTTTGGAACTCATAGTTAATAATAAAGTACAAAAGTTATGTTGATTATTATAATTAGGAATATATAAAATAAAGACTGTTAATATGCAGTCTTTATTTTATATACTAAATTTGTTATAATACAACGTGACAATGTAAAAATGGAGGAAAAACAATAATGAGTTTAGATAGAGAAATTAAAAGTAAATTATATTTTATTGAAACATGGGGCTGACCGTTAGTAGAAGTAAAGAAGATTTTTAAGACCGCAAGAGATGGGCTTTTAAGAATTGTATACGAAAGTTAATTTTAATCCGTTTTTAAATTCAATAGATTTAATTTCTTTATTTAGAAGAATTATTTTATAAATTAAAGTATTTACAAACTCTTTTATAATGTCTCTGCCAACTGATTGAATTAATGACTTCATATTAATATTTCCATTTTGAAGAAGTCTTTTTGAAAATTCAAGAGTAGCAGCATCTAAAATAAAATTGAAACTATATGCAGATGAATCTGTTGTAGAAGTTTCATCTATTTTTTTAGTTATTTCAGTAATTTTATCTTCTATCGTTCTTTTCTTAAGAAGATAATCCTTTTTAGACATATCTGCATCATCATACAAATATAAATCTTCAAGTTTTTCTAATGCTCTTTGTTGTTTTTTTAAATTTGAACTTAAGCTATCCAAATCTATTAATGTGTGAGTATGTTTTTCGTTTTTCTTTTGTGGAGTAAATAAGTTTTTTGGAGCATAGAGAATAGAAGTCATAATATCATCAATTTCTTTTATTCCAATTATATTTTCAAAACATTTATCTTTAAGTAGTTCATGCTCTAATAAATTTATACTTAACATTTTTTTATTGATATTTGCTAAATTAATCATGTTTGATATGAACGTTAGAACAAAAGTACCAATTATATTTTCAGATATTGTTTTTTGAGTACATCCTAGACCATTATATCTACTTTTACATACATAAAGACTAGGTCTGAAGCCATCCAGATTAGCTTTATCTTGTTTTGCATAAAGGTTATTATGACATTCACCACATTCAATTAATCCAGCAAAAATATGCACTTTTGAATTATCTCTAAATTTAGAATTATTTCTTTTTGCATTTTCATCCATTATATTATTACATTCATTCCATAGCTCTTTAGATATTATAGCTTGATGGTTATCTTCTAATAGTATCCACTCATTTTCTTTTTTCTTTTTACCTCTAGCAGTTTCTCGATAATTGTATCTATAAGTACCTTTATAGAATGGATTTCTTATTATGTCGCTTACAGTTTTCGTTGTCCATGATCCATTACGTTTAGTTTTAATATTATTTGCATTAAGTAAATTACGTATATAAGAAGTAGATTCCTGTTCTTTATATTCATTAAAAATTATTTCAATAGTGCGTTTTTCTTCATCATCAATGATGGGAAATTTAATTTTATCATCCCACTTATAGCCTAATGGAATAGGAGCACCATTCCATAAACCTTTACTAGCTCTATCCAACATAACCGAAGTAACTCTTTCACCAGTCATTTTCCTTTCAAGTTCTGCAAATACTAAAATTATTTTTAGCATTGCTTCACCCATAGCAGAAGAAGTATCAAATTGCTCATTTTTACTTACAAATATACATCCATGTTCTTTTAATTCGTCATACATAGAACAGAAGTCTAAAAGATTTCTTGAGATTCTATCAATCTTCCATACTAGTAAATGTGAAAATTCTCCTTGTTTGACTCTCTTAATCATTTGTTGAAAAGCAGGTCTATCAGTATTCTTAGCACTAAATCCAGCATCCTCAAATATTTCATAATCATCTATTCCAAGAACCAGTTTAGAATAATTAATCATATCTTTCTTTTGAAGTGGAAGAGAGTCTTTATCTATTTGATGGTACGTAGAAACTCTTACATATATTGCACTTTTCTTCATTTACAAAACTCCTTTATAAAAATATTTTAATTTGTAGTAACGTTGTATTTACAATATAATATGATAGTAGTAAAATGAAAATAGAAGGAGGTGAGTATATGCCTAAAGCTATTCACAAAACACAAACTACTGTAACTATTCGTATGGATAACGAATTAAAAAAACAAGTAAAATCTTTGCTAGATGATTTTGGAATGGATCTAACAACTGCTTTTACTATTTTTGCCAAAACAATGGTAAAAGAAAGGAGATTTCCAATAGAAATAAAAGCAGCAGATGATTTTAATAGTGAATTTAACCAAAGTATATTAATGAACTCAATCCAACAACTAAACCAAGGCAATGGAACGATAAAATCCATGGAAGAGCTTGAGGATTTAGCTAATGAATAAAGTTTTTTCAGACCAAGCTTGGCAAGAGTATTTGTATTGGCAAACCCAAGATAAAAAAACATTAAAAAAGATTAATTCTTTACTCCAAGATATAGATAGAAACCATCACAAAGGAATAGGGAAACCTGAGCCTTTAGTTGGAAATTTATCAGAATTCTGGAGTAGGAGGATAGATGATAAGAATAGACTTGTCTATCGAATAAGAAATAATCAAATAGAAATAGCACAATGTAAAACTCACTATAAAGATAAATAGTTAATTTAAGCAAAAGAGTTATGGGCTTCCATAGCTCTTTTGTGTATAAGTATGAAAATAATAACTCTTTTAAATTATTGGTATTTAATTATTTAATACGTCTTATAATAATTTCATATTCATTAAGTTTATTTTCAATTCATGTAATTTGTTCTGAATTTCGCTTATAACTATCTAAAAGAGCAAAAATAGAAGGCTTTATTTCATTTTCAATAGTGGTATTAGTTTTTACTACTTCATTTTCAACTTTATCAAGTTTAGTTTAAACACCATCAAAGCGATTATTAATTTCACCTTTCATCTCTTGCATTTCTGAATACATCTTGGTCATAAGTTCCAAAAGTTCATTGCTTTTATCTATAAATATCACTACCGTTTTATAATTATATATCAATTTGTAGTTTTTTAGTAATAGTAGTTTTTAGGTCATCATCTAAGTCATAAATTTGTAAATCAAAATTATCTTTTGGTAACTTATAAATAAAAATATGATTCTTATTAAAATCAATAATCCAGTATTCTTTAACTTTAAGTTTATCATATAAAAAGAGTTTCTCTGTATAACATTTATTATTTTTATTATCAGTAACAATTTCAATAATTGTATCAAAAAAATTAATTTGCTCTAAATATGATGTACTGGGATTAATTATAAAGTTTTTAGATAATAATGATTCAATTTTATTTAATAGCACAATAACCACTCCTATTCCTTAAATTCCAATTGCATAGTATTTAAGTTTATTATTACGTTTAAAGATGTAAGAAGATCTAAACCTAAAAGCATATCAATATTTAGACCATAATCCATATCACCAACAGATAGTGAAATATTATTGAGGTTAAATCCATTAATCTCTAAATTAGAAAATTGTTTATTGAGAATTTTTTCACTACCACCAATGCCATAGGCTTCTTGAACAGTTTCAGTTCCATCAAAGTTAATATAATCAGCATTGATTAGAGTTGTAGCTGAACCAGTGTCGATTAAAACATTGTTAAGGTGTAGGTCTTCATTATTTAATTTACAATCTAATTTACAAAATAGTAATTGATTAGAATAATGTAATTTTATCATCTGACTAATCCTATCCTTTTAATTTCATATTCAAGAGAAGTTTTACGAGTATCTCCTAAACTAAGTTTACGATTTTTATCTTGCCTGTGTAGGGTACGGTATAATTTATATGCATCATTTAAGTCATTAAAAACTTCAATAATAGCAATATCTTCAACATAAAGAATATTATTTTCTTCATGTTCTTCTAAACTATCAAAAACAACCCAGCTATTTGGATATTGTTCTCTAACTTTATCCCATTTCATATAATCACGCCTTTCTTTAAATGTTTTAAGCGCCTTCGTGCTTTTCTAAAGCTGATGATATTTCCCCTTTTGCTTCTGCTTCAAGTTCAAGAGCATAGGCTTCAAGCTCTCTTTTTTTCTTTTCTTCAAAGGTTTTTTCTTTAGTAGCAACTAAATCATTTTCATTAAAATTAGATATTACATATTTTTTTAGCCGATTTAAAAATTCTTTTCTAGAATCATCAGGAATTTCAAAGAAACTTTTTACAAGTTCAATTTCAAAATCCGTTGCATTTTTTGATTTTAAATATTGGTCTAATGAAAATGTATCTGGTTCAATAAACATATCACCAGTACCGTTACGAAGCCATTCTTCATTAACATTAAATTCTCTACAAATATCAGTAATAACCCTATCCATTATATTACGAGTGCCTTTTTCATAATTAGATATTGCAGAACGAGTAACATTAATTCTTTTTCCAAATGCCTCTTGATTTAAGTTTAATTTTTTTCTAAGGATATAAATTCTATCATTAATAGTTAATTTCATCACCTTCTTGCAATCACATGCTTTTTCCTAGTTCATAAAATCACACCTTTTTTAAAAGTTTTAAGCGCCTTCGTGCTTTTCTAAAACTGATGATATTTCCCCTTTTGATTCTGATTCAAGTTCTTGCCTGTATTTTTCTACTTCGATTTCTATTGAATTATTAGTTGATATAGAATTTATTGATTTTTCAACAGTTGAAACTAATGAAGAATCAGTATCGAAGATATTTCCTAAAAACTCAACAACAGCTTCACGTTTCTTCTCATCTAAACTTAGATAAAGTTTGAAAAATTTATATTCTGTATCGCTAAGATTCAATTCATGTGATAATTGGTCTAATTTATTATCAATAGGTGATAAATTAATATTTCCTATTCCAGTGCGAAACCAATATTCATTTATTCTAAATTCTCGGCAGATAGATTTTATCATCTGCTCAGTAATGTTACGTTCTCCTTTTTCTAAGCGAGAGATTGTAGTTTTGGTAACACCTAATCTTTTACCAAATGCTTCTTGACTTAAACCAAGTTTTTTTCTTAGATGTAATAGTCGTTTATTCATTTTCCTCTCCTCCTTTCAAGTGTATAATAACAAAAAAAGTTACCAAAGTCAACAAAAAAGAGTTGACAGGGTAACCTTAGGTTATTATAATGTAACCATAGACAACAATCACATCTTAAATTAACGCGCAACTACAAAATCTGTGTAGTAATTCTAGTTCGTAAAAAGTTTAGGAGAAGTAAAAAAACAAAAGGAGGAATTACAATGAAGGATTTAATTACAGTACAAGAAAGAGAAGCAATAAATAAAATTAGATCTATTTATAAGAAAGAAAATCCTGAAAAAGAAGAAATATTGTTAACTTTAGGAATTGCCTTTATGGCTGGCTTAGAAAAAGGAAAAGAGGTGAGCTAAATAGTATAAATGGACAAGCAAAAAGAAACTGCTCTTGAAGTTGTACTCAAGAGCAGTTAATGAAAAAGCCATAAAAAATTAATTAATAATAATTTAAAGGAGAGTAAAGCAGTATGAAAAATGAAAAACCATCAGTAGAAGAAATTTGGAAGAAGCTTAATGCAGAAGGAATAAAAACACAAGAGGATTTAAATAAAGCACTTAAAGAAAATGCTCTTAACATAGGAATGTTTACAATGCCTTTTAAAAAAGATGATAAGAAAGAAGCCTAGAAAATATGGCTATCAAAAAAGACAACATCTGAAAATTAAGAGACATAAAAAAAGAATGTGCTTTGCGACCAAACAAAAGCACATTCACAATCCTTTGATATGAACAAAAATACAATTTTATTATAGTCTCATATCAAAGATGTGTCAATTTTTTTTAAGCTTTTTTGAAGGCTTTATAGGGCTTGTAATAGGTATTATTATCTGGGACACCTAATATTTTACAAAATCTAATGAGGTAAAAGTATGAAGAAGAGACTATATGATAATTATGACTATGAAGATATATATGATAAGAAAATAGATAATGAAAGTTTAGATGATTTAAGGATAAATAGTAATTATGTATATGTAAGGAAAACAGTAAAGAGTAAAAAATATATTGAATGTGCTATATATCCATCATGGAAATGTAAAGGTGATATTCCGAGAGGTAAAAAGAAGAAAAAAAGCAGTAATAAACAGAAGAAGCAAAATAAAAAGAATAGGATAAAAAACATTACAAGATATCTTCATACAAACTTTACTACAGAAGATTTGTTTATAACATTAACATATAGAGAAATGAAAGGTATAGATGAAGAAAGAGCCTATAAAGATATGACCAATTATATAAAAAAAATTAGAAGATGGATGAAAAGGCACAAGATAATAAAAGAGCTTAAATATATGTATATAATTTCGTATGATAATAATCCTACATCTGAAAAAAAGATACGAATACATCATCATATAGTAATAAGTGGAATAGATAGAGATGTAGCAGAAAAATTATGGGATAAAGGTATAGCAAATGCAAGAAGATTACAAGAAGGAGATTTTGGATTTAGTGAACTAGGGAAGTATTTTGCAGAACAAGAGCAAAATCCAAAAGAAGAAGATAAAATAGTCAGAAAAGGAAAAAGATTTGGTCATTCTTTGAATTTGAAAAAGCCAATAATAACAAAAGATAGAACAACTTTGACTAGAAGGAAAGTTGAAAATATAGCAAAAAATGAAAATGACTATAAAGAATTTTTTGAAACTAAATATCCAGGATGTAGGTTTATAGATTGTAAAGCATATATAAGTGATGAATTTACAGGAATATATTTATATGCTCGTTTAATTAAAGAAGATGAGGTGAAAAAGGAATGAGTGAAGCACAAGAACAAGTTGCATTATTTCAATGGGCTATGATAGCAAGACAGGAATATCCGCAATTAGAACTTTTATATCATATTCCTAATGGTGGAAGGAGAGATAAAAGGGAAGCGGCAGCATTAAAAAGACAAGGAGTAAAATCAGGTGTTCCAGATATATGTTTACCAGTTGCTATAGGAGAATATCATGGACTTTATATAGAGCTTAAAGTTGGAAAAAATAAGACAAGTAAGCACCAGGATGAATGGATTGAAAAACTTAGAAATGAAAACTATTGTGTAGAAGTTGCTTATGGGTGGCAAGAAGCAAAAGATACCATAGAAGATTATTTGGAAGGGTTGATGTAATGTGAAATATAAAAGACTTACACCACATAAATTAACACAAAGAACAGTTGAAGATATAGCACGTAGGAGAAAAAGAATAGAAGAAGGTAAAAGACAAGCATTAATGCATGTAGGAGAAAATCAAAATAGAATTCAAAAAAGATTAGCTCATGTAAGAAATTAAATGAGTTAAAAATTTTAAATTTAATAGAGAAGAGGAATAAAATTTATGAGTATGAGAGTTGTTTCAATTATTAATTTAAAAGGTGGAGTTGCTAAGACCATAAGTAGTACAAGTATGGCTTATATATTATCTCAGATTTATAACTATAGAGTTTTGCTCGTAGATAATGATAAGCAAGGTAATACAACTAAGCTATTTAATTTGCATGATGAAGAAGAAATGAGTATAGCTGATATTATGACTGAAAGAAATATAGATGTTGAAGAGGTTATTGCTACTACACAATATAAAAATTTAGATGTAATACCAGCAGATATGAGATTATTAAAAGCAAACTTAAATGTAATTATGGATGCAACAAGACCACAACAATTTATTTTAAAAAATGCATTAGAGCAGATAGAAGAAGAGTATGACTTCTGTATTATAGACAATCCACCAGATATAAATATTAGTGTAATTAATGCTTTAGTAGCAAGTGATGATGTAATGATACCAATAAAAATTGATAAATTCACTTTTGATGGAGTAGATGAACTTATTGAAAGAATTGAAGAAGCTAAGCAAATGAATCCTAAACTAAAAATTCAGGGATGTTTTGTAACTCAATATTCAAAAAATTTGGTTAATCAGCAAGGTGAAGAGTTATTAAATAATCAGGATAAATATCCAATGTTTAATAATCATATAAGAAGAAGCATTAAGGCAGATGAAAGTACATTCTCTAATTTACCTCTTGCAGAATATTCAAAAAGATGTACAGCTGCTAAGGATTATATAGAACTTGTTAAAGAGTATTTGGAAAAAATTCATGGAGGCAGAGAATAATATGTCTAAGTTTAACATGATGGATTTATTAAATAATACCTCAAAGGATGCAACAGAAAAGAAAAAAGATAAGGTGAGTAAATTTAGGACTGTATCTATTAATATAAATGACTTAATACCATCTAAGGATAATTTTTATTCTACAAATAAAGAAAGTATAAAAGACTTAAAAGATTCGATTGAAGTATTTGGATTACAACAAAATTTAGTTGTTAAGAAGATAAATGATACACAATATGAAATCATTGCAGGACATAGAAGATATTTAGCATTAAAGAGTTTATGTGAAGAAGGTAAAGATCAGTTTAAATATGCACCTTGTAAGGTAGAAACAGAAGAGGATATAAAAAGTAAATTAATATTACTTATAACAAATTCAACTTCGAGAGAATTAACGGATTGGGAAAAGACACAACAGGCAGAGAAGCTAAAAGAATTGTTGACTGAATATAAGAAACAAGAGAAATTACCAGGACGAGTAAGAGAAATAGTAGCAGATATATTAAATGTTGCTGCAAGTAAAATTGCTAGAATGGAGAGCATATCTAAGAATTTATCTGATGATTTAAAAGAAGAATTTAAAGAAAATACTATAAATATTTCTACAGCATATGAAGCTTCTAAGCTACCTGAAAAACAACAAGAAGAAGTTTATGAGGAACTTAAAGAAAAAGGTAACATAACAATCCAAGATGTAAGGAATAAAGCACAAGATAAAAATGTGACAGAATCAGTAACAAAATCCAAAGAAGAAAATGTGTCCAATTTGGATACAAAAAGTGAAGAAAATAAGAATTTAGCAACAATCAATTTAGATACAGGAGAAATAGTTGAGCAGAAAATACCAAATTATTTAAATCTAACAACAGAGAAGCTTATTAAAGATTACAATACTGATGAATTGGCAAGTTTCTTTTGTAATAGATGCCTTAATTTAGGTGGTGGCAATGGATGTGCTGGTATATGTGATTATGCAGTTGAATGTAATGAAAAGAACAATCATGAAATATGTGTTAAATGGTTAAAAGCAAAAATATAGGAGGGCTATTATGAAAGCAATAGAGAAGAAAGATGAAAGAAAAAATACATTAAAGAGAGACATAACATTAATTTATAATATTGGATCTAAAACGCATAGAGTAGAATTTAAAGCATATGCACTTTTAGGAATATGGATAGTTAATAATTGGAGAAGAATAAATAAAATAGTGGATATTCAAGTTAAATAAGGGGTGAGTAATATGGAAGAGAAATTGAGAGAAAAGCTGAATGAGTATGTATTAAGATATGGAACTGTTGATAAAAGAACATTAGAAGTGAGTCAGCAGTTAGACATATATATTGTAAAAGGACAAAAACAATATGGGAGTAATTAAAGATATAGTTGATATAGTAGTACCTAGAGCACAAAAGAAAATTGAAGAAGAAGGACTAACTGTAACAGAAGCATTAGGAAATGAACTTAAGAAATTAGGATATATAAAAAACAGAGTATATGGAGGTAGTGAAATGAAAGAGTGTGATGTTTTTGAAATAGAGCACTGTCCATTTTGTGGAGAAGAAAAAGAGATTGAATTACATCTGGATGAAGGTGTAATAGTATGCAATAACTGCGGAAGAAATTTCAAGATAATAGAGGATGTGATTTAAATATGGATATTCCACCAATAGATAAGTCAAAAGAATATAACTTTATAATAGCGTGGGATGAACTTGAAAAAAACAACGCAATGATAACTAGTAAAAATTCTGGACTTAGTTATATTAGAGAAAAAAGGAAAGATAAATCCATATTAAAGTTCTATAGTGAAACAATATGTACATGGAGAATAAGCGACGGCTTTGTATCAGAAGAGATGTTTGATAAATGGTATATTACTAAAATAGTTAGAAAGAAGGCAAAATCATGAATAGAGGGAAAATGATAAAAATAGATAATGTTGAATATACTTTAACTGCAAAAGAAACAAAATCAAGAAAAATAAGAGGTATTGATAATGCTATTGGTTTGGAATTATTTGTAGAGGTATTCAATAATGCTGAAAATAGGAAAATGTCTTTTAAAGAAATTAAAGCATTAGGAATTGACAAGTATCTGATTAAATTCTCAAAGGATTCCTTTAATGGTTTAAATTTAAGTAATTGGTATATAGACAATGTTAGTGAAAAATATGATGCAATTGTCCAAGACAAATTAAATTTAGAAGAAGATATAGCACGTATACAGATACAGTTAGAAACAGCTAAAGATCAAGTTAAATTTACAGGAGTACCTGCAGATGTGAATTGGTATAGAAAAGCAAAACACGCTTTAACCATGAAACAGATGGAGTTGAAGAAATTAAATATGCTTGAAGTTGAATTAAGAAGCAGAAGGAAAGAAGAACATCAAAAAAAACGAATTGAAGAAAATAATTCAATAGCTAAAGTATTCACAGATATAGCATATAAAAAATTAGAGTTAAAAGTTTTTGAGGATATTTATGAAAAAGCAAAAGAAATTGTAGAAGAAAAAAAGAATGCAGAGTAGTCATAGGGGAGGTGCAGTAGATGGGTGATTTAAGAAGTGATGTTACACATAAAATAATTTGTGAAATGATAGATGAACTTAATGAAACACAGATAGACAAGCTAAAAAATGTAACAACAATTGTTTTAAATAATTATGAAATAAGAAAAAGAGAATTAAGTTTAACAACATTTAACGGAAATGAAATAGAATATATGCTCAAAAAATTTATGATTGAAAAGAAAGTACAAGGATGTACAGATAGAACATTAAAAGCATATGCAAGAGAAATACCTAAAATTCTGTATAGGATAAACAAGCCGTTAAGAGACATAACAGCTGATGATATTCTTATATATATTGCAAATAGGGATATTAAAGATAATGTGAGTAAAACAACACAAGATAATGAGTTGAGATATATAAGAACATTCTTTGCTTTTTTAATGGCAGAGGAGTATGTAACTAAAAATCCTTGTCTTAGGATAAAAGCAATAAAAGCTGCTAAGGTTAAGAAGAAAGCTTTTTCAGAAATTGAGATTGAGAAAATACGAAATGCATGTAAAAACAACAAAGAAAAAGCCATTATTGAAACTTTTTTAAGTACAGGGTGTAGAGTTTCTGAGCTGATCCAAATAGAATATAAAAAAATTGCTGATGGAAAGATAGAAATATTGGGTAAAGGGCAAAAAGTAAGAACAGTATATCTTAATGCTAAAGCTCAATTAGCAATAAAAAATTATATTGCAGAAAGAAAAGATAAAAATCCATATCTATTTCCTAAAATGTTAGGAATAGAAGAAATCGTAGAAATAAGAAAAAAGAAAAACAAAAATTATGATTATAAGGACAACGCTTTTGTTACTGAAAAAGATGCAGCTGTAAAAGATACAATAGAAAATATAGTAAGAAGGATTGGAAGAAGAGCTGGAGTAAAAAACACACATCCTCATAGATTTAGAAGAACATGTGCAACAATGGCATTAAGACGTGGTATGCCACTTATACAAGTTAGTAAAATGCTTGGACATGAGAGTGTAGCAACAACACAAATATATTTAGATATATCAGAAAATGAATTAGAACAGGCACATAAGAAATATGTTATCTAGGAGTGGTGATTATGAAAACAAGTATGATGGGAAGCAGCAAATACGAATACAATCCAGAGCAATTAGATGTAGATGTTGCTAAAAAGAAAGAATTAATAGGATCAGCAGTAAAAGAAGTTGAAGAATTAATTCTACAAAGAGGAAAAGAATATATAAAACTAACTGATGGAAGAATAGATTATTTTATAGATGATGTAATGAAAAGGCTAGTTAAAAACCATTTAGAGAGGAAAGGCTGATATGGTTATTGTACAATTAACTGAAAAAAGTGGACATAAAGAATCTGGTATTATTTATGGATCTAATGAAGCTATAGTAAATAATGCAAATTATTTAAATACCATAAGGGAAGAAGATAAGCAAATAGTGAAAATGAATATAACTAGAACTAGAAAAGATACTGGCTTATTAGGCTGTAAGAAAAGAAACATAGAGTATGAATTTAAATATGATGAAAAGAAAAAATGTTATGCATATTAGTCAGTTTTATGGAGGTAGAGCAGTAATGCCAAGCGGATGGATTATAAACTTTGAAAGTGGACAAAGAATCATATATACAGAAGAGGCTTATGAGGAATATATGAACTCGACACAAATATGGAAAATAAGAAGTGAGGAACATTGGTTTAGCTTAGAACAGGCTATAAAGGAAAATCCAACACTAGAGGTAAAGAGAACTATTAATGAGAAAATAAAATTATTAAATAAACTTGAGATAATTGATTATTCGATAAGTACTGATGAAATCGAATATTTAGAAATTGAAGATAATGAAAGAAATGTTGAAATACTAAAAACACTAGGTGCTACAAACAAAGAATTTGAGATTATGAGAGATAGTACTGATGGTTCATTAGAGATATCTGAGTTTGCATTTAAATTTGCAAATTGGTTTAGTACTAAAGATGGTTTTAGTTTGGAAGAAATAAATAAGAAGTTTAAGAATGGAGATATTGTGATGATAATAGCACCTAAAAGTAGATATGCTGGTCTTATAGGTGAAGTTATTAATTATGATAAAGAATTAAAAGTATATATTGTAGATACCAAAATAGTTAAAGTTGGTATGCATGAAGATGATTTGATGCTTAATGCGGACTAGTCAGAAAGTGCGTAGAAAAAGGGGGAATAAACTTGAAGGTATTAAAATGGCCAGGGAGTAAATGGAGTATGGCCCAAAAAATTATTGAAATAATGCCAAAACATAATATTTACTTAGAACCTTTCTTTGGGTCCGGAGCAGTATTTTTTTTAAAGACACCATGTAATACAGAAATACTCAATGATCTTGATGGTGAAGTAGTAAATTTATTTAGGACCATAAGAGATAATCCGAATGAACTGGCCCAAAAAGTTTTTTTAACTCCATATAGTAGAGAAGAATATAAAGAAAGTTATGAGAGAAATAATAAAAATTTAGATAATATCGAAAAGGCTAGACAATTTTTGATAAGGTCTAATATGGCAAGAGCAGGTATGCAATACTATTCTTCTAGTTGGAGACATGCTGGTCCGGTATTAGGAGCAAAAACGAAACAAAGAGTAACTGGAGATTGGAATAAAATTTCGGAACATATACTTGAAGCAGCAGTAAGACTTAAGGATGCTGAAATAGAAAATAAAAATGCTTTTAATTTAATAAAAAAATATAACAGAGAAGACTGCCTAATATATGTGGACCCACCATATTTATTAAGTACTAGAAGGCAAAGATATTACAATATTGAAATGACAGAGGACCATGAGCATTTAGAATTATTGAAATTATTAAAAGAACATTCAGGACCAATAATATTAAGTGGATATGAAAGTGAATTATACCAGAATATCTTAAAGGATTGGAAGACAATTGAAATAAGAACTAATGCAGAACAAGGTAAAGAAAGAACAGAGGTGCTGTGGTTTAATTTTGAATTACCACAGCAGATAGGGTTTGCAATATAATCTTTAAATTGATCTTTGAAAATTGAATAGTGCGATATTTATAAATATGTTATAATTTACTAAAACAAGAAGAAAGGATGAAGAAAAAATGGCGTTTTTTAGTGAAAGAAATGTAATTAAAGAACTTAAGTTCTATCCGAAGTCACAATTTCAAGAAAAAGAGGTAGAAACAAACGAAGATGGCTCAATATTTTATCACTTTACATTTGTTCGTAAGGGAGTTAAGGGATATATAACAGCAACATATATTCCTAGTAAAAAAATATATAAATCAATTGATATGGACTGTAACTTTGGAAGACCTGCTGGATATAATAACTATGCTGAATTAAAAGATGTTATGGATCATATACGTTTTTTATTTAAGAAATAGGAATCGAACATTTACAATATTAAAGTTTAATAAAAACAAATAAGTATCGCATTATTCAAAATGAAATGAATTTGCGATACTTTTTTATATTTAAAATACTGCGTAATGTGAATAAAGTACGAAATAAATAAAAATGGAGGATTAAAAATGAAAAAAATAATTATTGAATGTTCAAGTTGTAAAGGAACTGGATTATATAAGGGAGTGAGTGAAAGAGATAATTGTGCTGTAGTTTGTTCAGTATGTAATGGTACGGGTAAAGTTGACTTTTTCTATAATGAATTTGAAGGAAGAAAAAAACGAACTGATGTAAAAAGAGTTTTTAAACATAGTTGTGGATATATTCAATCTGATGAAGATGTTACTACTGAAGATGGAAAAATTATTAAATTTTCACAAGGTGGATGTTCTTATGAGGAATGGTTAAATGGTGAAGAACCAAAGCCAGTAGAAGATTTATATTGCCCTTATGTTTGGGATAATACTGGAATGGGACATGAGCCTTTAAATGATTGTAAAGAGTATTGTGGTTTTGGTAGTATTTCAAATTGTAAAAAATATAACTGCAAGGAAGAATGTTGGAAGAAACTAAAAGCTCTTAAAAACGATTTAGAAACATTAGAATCTGAATTTTTATTAGTTGGATATTCTCAAGATTCAATTAATGAAATAAAAAATTCAAATTATGCAAAGACAATAAGAAAACAAATTGAAAATTTAGAAAGTGAAAAATCTTATTGGGGAGAAAATCAATAATTCTACGTAATACTTAGACAGTCAGTAGAAAAAATAGATAGTAAGGAGATGAAAACATGAGCAACCTAAACGAAGAAGTTAGT
>OCAO01000298.1_pt1 | contig 23495 bp, 33 predicted proteins | sample 1477151 | NCBI WGS metagenome assembly OCAO01 (sample SAMEA2580298, study PRJEB22360) | human gut metagenome | biome: human gut; feature: human-associated habitat; material: faeces | place: Denmark | collected 2008/2010 | reverse complement strand
ATTCTATTTCTAAAATTGTATCTTCTACTTTAGAAATAGTACTATCATCTGTATTATTTAAATATTCTTGTATATCTGATACTCTAGTATCTTTTTCTTTTGTTATTACTTGTCCTGTAGATACATCTACAGATACTATCTCTTTATTTTCTTCTATGTCTGTTACTATACAAGAATAATTGTCTTTTATTTCTGTTCCTTGCATTGTAAATGCTAGATTTCCTTGCTCATCATGTAAAATCAATGTTTTCATATTAATATTTCCTTTCTATTCTCTTATTCATATGCACACCATGTAAGACCTGGAATTATACCTCCTTTTCCAGTGTTATATAATAAAAAACCATCATCTTTTAGTGAAATTGTAGCACAAACAGCCGCAGTTCTTACTGAGTATAATCCACCTCCTGCTGTTGAGCCAACTATGAAACTTAATACAGCCCATGAACCTGAATACCCAACAATAGCTGATGGTCTAAATCCAAAACTTGCTGTAACAGTTGCGTTGCTTGCAATTTCTCCGAACGACCCAGTTGAAAATTTCTTTCCGCCTAAACTTTGTACACTTGCGTTCCCATTAATTAAATTACCATTTACCCACGCATTTCTTCCTGCTATTATTGTACTCGCATCTGCATTTGCTGGTGTTTGACTTGCTAAACTATTAGCTGTAATTCTTCCACCATTAGTATATCCTGCTGGAATATCTTTAGATTGGCCACAATTTAAGTTTGCATTCATTGCTCCATTATTAGGTATATTCTGCGTTACTCTTCCACCACTATAGTATCCTGCTGGTAAATTAAAAGTTTCATTTAGTGATAAAACCTTATTTAATGAACCATTATTAGGCATAATACCCACAAGCCCAGTATCATCATCTGTTGAAAAAATAGCGCCTGCTAGTACCTGCGCTACTGTTGCATCTCCTTCGGCACTAGCTTGCAAGAAAAAACAGTCTGACACACTATTGTACCAAACTGTATAAGCTTTTCCTGCTTTAATATTAGGCGCTGTTGTTGTTCCTGGTTTATAAAGTGGTTTGCCATTTATAGTTGTTGCTGCTTTATTATTATTTACTTTTGCTATAAATGTTTTTGAATATCCATTCTTTAATGTCAGCATAGATAATGTTATAGCCGTTGCTGTTCCTCCTGCTTCTTGATATAGCGAATCATCTATATGCTTATTTAATTTATCTTCCAGTTCATTAACTTTATTGGATATTACATCTAAATCTTTCTTTTTTGCATACATTAAAGCTGGATCTATTTTTAAAGTTATACTATCTATATTTGAAATTGCCAAAATCATTTTCATATTTAATTCTTTTGTGCTTCCTTCTGCTGCAACTGGTTTATATGTTTCAGCGCATTTAGCTATAGCCAACAAATTATTTTCTGAATCAAATACTCCATATTCTCTAATCATAAATCCACCAACATCAGCTGGAAGTATAACTTCAATATTAATCCAATTAGGATTTTCTTTATCTACTACAACATGTCCTATATCCCCTTCCCACACTGTATTTATTAAATCAGTTTGTGTCTCTATTGGATTATAGTATTTTCCACCACCATCACCAACTTTCATTTTTACAAAGTCTACTTTTGTTGCTTGACTGATACAATTTGCTATTTTTGCTTTTCCTATATCAGTTATAATTGTATAAAATTTTTCTGCCACACTTATCCCTCCTTAGGATATGTTATTACTTCCTCATATCCTGAAATTTGAGCTATTGGAATTGTAATATCAATAGTGCTTTGTATTTTATCTGGTGTCCAGGGATAAACCACTATTTCTTCACTATCAATTGTAATTGCACCAATTTTTAAATCTCCAATAGTAGTAAAGAATATATTTATGATATCCAACCATGATCTTTTATTTTTGTAAGCCTCTATTAATCTATCTAGTTTAATTAACTCCTCTGGTGAAGCTCCTGTATCTGTAATATCAATATCTAATGAAAAACGATATGGATCTCCATCATATTCAAACCATTCTTTTAACTCAGTTCTTCCGAATATAGTTGTTACAGCTTCCTCAACTGCTACTGGTGTCCCTTTTATCTCATGCAATTTCTTTGATTTTTTAACCAATTCTCTTTTTTTATCTAATGGTAAAGTATAATCATAAAAATCCACATGAAATTGCCAAGCCAATGAATCTACTACTTTTTCATCAAGTTCATCTATTCGTCCATAAATATAGCCTAACTTAGTATCTTCACTCAGTTTCTGAAAATATGGATTAATGGCTTTGCATAAAGCTTGAACAAACTTATCTTGTCTTAAAAAGGCTGTCTGCAAACTTAATAAATCAATATTATCAAGATTCACTATTCCATCCCCCCATATGTTACAGATATATTTTTAGCTTTAGCAATTTCTTCTGCCTTCACTTCCATGTCTGTTGGAGATGTAACAATTATCCTTCTTACTGCTGATATTTTTCTTCCATTAACCTCATATGTCGCAGAATTTTGAACTTGATACTTTAATTCATCTGAATTTATTGCTTTGCCAATTTCGCTTTGCTGCCATTTAATAAATTCTCTTATAGCTCCATCTGAATAATCTAAATTTTTTCCCTCAATAGATTTTCTCCATTGGCTTTCTTCAACCGGAAAATTTTTATCTAAATAATAGGTTAATTCTATATTATATTCTTTAACTGTTGGTACTCCAACTTCTACTTTATCTGTAAGTGGTCTTCTATCTCTTGCTGAACATTCATTATAAACTTTATTTTTTATATCCTCTGATGGCAATTCTCCATCATCAACAACTACAAGTATTTTCACCTTTCCTGGTTCTGGTGAAATAATTTTTACCCCTGAAATTGAATTATCTGCTGAATATGCCCAATACTCATATGCACCTTCTGGTCCTGTTGTGCTTTTGCTTTCCATAGCAAGTCTAGCTCTATTTCTATAAGAATCATCATCCTCTATATCAGAACCCGATTTAGATATTTCTGTATTATATATCTGACTAACATAAGGTATAGGATCTACTATGTAATTAATTTTACCTTCAGCAAATCCATTGTATTTTTCTCCTGTTGAAACTGATATTAATATTATTTCTGCTTCTGTTTCTCCTTTTTTAATTACCACATTCTCTTTTATTTTAAACATAGTAATATTATCTGGTGTTACTTTTGTTCCAGCTTTAACTAATATGTCTTCTTGCTGTGGTGAAGATAATTTTACTACGCCTTTGCAAGTGGCTTCTGTAGCTGGTAATCTTGAAGTATCATGATAATTTGTTGCTATATAATCTAAATTTTCATCACGTGCATATTCTAGTAGGTTTTGATTGGCCGAATCATTTATATTATTTTTTATTGCTACTAATATTGGCATTAATCCTCTTAAAAATAGTTTTCTTTCATCACCTTCTGCTAAAGTTTCTCCTAGTTCATTTTCAACTATTTCTAATGCTTCTTTAAAAATGTCATCTGAATTAATCTTCACGAATTCATTCACTTTCAATCACCACCTTTATATTAGGAGTTTCTCCTTCCTCTATCTGAACACTTTTCACTAATGCTCTTGGTTCATATTCATTTATTAGATCATATGTTTCTTCTGTCAGAGCATAACGTGTTTTTGTAGTAATTGAGTCTATATTTTCAGGATTTCTCCCCATACTTCTCAAATATGGAACTTCATTTTGTAATGTATTTAAAATATTATTTACATTTTGAGCTATCCTTTCACTACCCTTTGCATTCCAATTTATTAATTGCTCATTTGAATTTATAGTATACTTCATTACTGTTTAACACCTGCCCTTACATACTCTTTAAAACTCAAATTGAGAGTAGCTTTTATCATCTTTCCGCTTGAAGAAAACTGTACATTAGATATAGCAACCTTTATAAGTAAAAATTTATTAGTTGATACAGGTTCATTACCTAAAAAAAGCATATGTGGCTTTTTATTTCTACATATACTTTTCCAATTATTATATTCAGTTTCTACATCGATATTTTTTGACTGTCTTAGTTCTATAGTTATACTTGGTGCTTCTAACCCCATCCCTTTTATATAAGTTGATGGCTTGCTTCCATCAACATCCTGGTCTTCTGTTTCTAAAGATACTTCATTTGAATAATCTTTAAACGTATATATCTTATTCATGCTAACTTCAAATGTTTTATCTCCAAAACCACCTAAAGACATATAATCACCTCAATTCAGCTATGATAACTCCATTTTTAAAACCACTATTAAAAAAAGAAATTAACACATTATCTCCAATTTCTAGATTATTAATGTTAATATGCTTGGCTAACTCTAATTTAGAAGACACTATATCATCATGCTCTGGTAAAATCACTCTAACCATATTGGCTTCTATTGTTGAAATAATACCTAGTTCTATCATAATTATTCAACCTTTCTTATAAATAATTTTGACTTTCCATTTAATAAATCATATATTATACTTTCTATAATATATTTCCCATTAAACGTCCCCAAACCATCTATCTTTATTGAATTTCCTGCAGCTATATCAAAATTATTTTCCATATAAAAGCTACCAGTAATCTCATACTTATTAGCATTTTTTAATATATTTTCTGCAAATCTATTTGCTTCCCCTAAAGAACCACATGAAATATTTTTTACTCTTAATATTTCTTCATTATTATTTTCTATATAGCTTCCTTTTAAATTATTTTTAAAAAATGAACTAACTTCACATCCGCCATAAATCTGATTTGATATAGCTTTAAAGTTATAGTCTCCTATAAAATTTGAAGTATTTAATCTTAGAACTGGAGACTGATCTATCAAAAATTTTTCTGATACTATTAGTATTTTTCTGTTGCTAATCTTTAAATTATATCCTTCTAATATACATCTGTAATTTAAAAATTCCATATTATTTTTATCTATTTGTTCTACTCTTTCATATTGAAAATCATTTACCCCATAACTTTCTAACTGTAAATCTTCTTCTTTTGCTATATCATTAGCTATATCTAAAAAATTAACTTTTTCCCAAATTCTATTCTTTATTGTTTTAGCTTTCTTCTGTATAGATACTGCTCTAACGGTATATTTTCCTTTTCCACATTCAAATTCATTAACATACATTTTCCCTGTAGAAAATTTTCCTTCTATGATTTCAATAATATGATTTTTCTTAAATTCCCATTGCCTACATTCATTTTTTATATCTGCAAAAGAAATGGTAAGACTATCCGCCTTACCACCCATGTTATCTTTTATTTTACAATTAGAAATCTCAAGTTTTATTTCTGTTCCTTCATAGATAACTTTCACAAATAACACCTACTTTTTCCATGGAGGAAGAGTTGATTCTTCCTTGATTTCTATATTTGGAATTAACAATTGTACACCTTCATCAAAAACTATATTTTTAATTTGGTTAGGATTAGCTTTCATTATTTCAACTGCATAATTTTCATTGTTATAAAATTTTAATGCAAGTATATCGAATGTATCTCCATCCTTGGTAATATAATATTTATTATCCAAATGACACACTCTCCCTCTCTCGTTGTATTTCTTCAACCATTTCTTTAAATTCCTCAAATGTATCTTTTAATTTTTGTATTGCATCTTGTGTTACATTTCCCTCAATATGTGGTGCAAATACAAAAGTTGGTGCTCCTGATTGTGATGTTTTATTTTCTGCATCAGATTTATAGTCTCTAGTTGATATATTTCTATATTTATTTCTTTCAAATTCAGAACTATCTGCTCCATTACTAACACCCAATATATTAGCAGCTTTTTGTAACAATGACATACTTCGTGCACTTTTAACAAGAGGAATAACCATCTCTGGGCCATCTTCACCACATATTGAAGGCTGTGTTGCTATTCCGCCTTTTGCAAACTGTGGCATCTCATTTGTTTCTGATTTTCCTACTATTTTTCCTAAAAATCCTGAAAAAGAAAACGAACTTAAACCTTCTTTTATGACTCCAATTTTCTCCAATATCCATTCAAATGGTTTTCTAGCAAATACAAAAATTGCATCAAAGATTCCTGAAAAAGTTGTTTTAAGTCCTTCAAGTGCTAAAGTCCAATCTCCTGAAAAAACACCTGTTAAAAAGTCAATTATTCCTCCCAAAGCTTTAATAACACCTTCGATTCGTGCCCCTATAACACTTGAAACAAGTGATATAGCTGATCCTATCATTGGAAATATAACTTGAAATACTGGTGCAAGCTTTTCTCCAATCCACGAAGCAAATCCACCAATAGCTTTAAAAAGTCCTGATAATTTGTTTCCTAAGTTTTGTATAGCAGGTAATATTGTTGTGCTAATATAATTTGCTAATTTAGAAAATATTGAGTTTACCATTTCCTTAAATGGTTCACATTTTGTATATAGTAGTACAAAACCTGCTGTTAAAGCTGCAATTCCAGCTATAATCCACCCTACTGGATTCATAATAAGCATCATTACTTCTCCTAATGTTCCAGCTCCACCAGCGAATAGACTTACTGCAGTTCCAATAGATTTAAAAACTCCTGCTATTTTACTGAATATAGCAAATATATTTTTTCCTATATTAATTATTTTTAAAGTTCCTAGTCCAGCTCCAATACCAGCTATTATTGGTATCATACTTTTAAATATAGGTAATAAACTTTTAACTTGTTCTATGATACTTGGCATTTTTTCAGCTAGTATATCAGCAAACTCTTGTATCTTAGGTACTCCAACATCCTTAAACCAATTAGCAAATTCATTTAAATATGGTAGAACCACATCTCCTAGTGGTAAAAATGCAACTTCTATCTGACGTCCTATACCAACTAGTGCATCACCAAACGAACTATATTTTATTTCTTTTATTTTATTTAATGCACTAGCATTCATATTGATTTCATCAGTTATATTCCCCAATGCTTCAATAGTAGATATTCCAACATCTTCCCACTTTGTTCCATAAAGCTGAACACCTAATTGATTTTGTTTGACTTTATCTTCCATGCTAAATAATGCTTTATTTACCATACTCGTTGCTTTTAAAGCTTCTTCTCCACCATTTGCAAACATTCTAGTTGTTTCATCCGCATTAAGACCTAATTCTGCAAAAGCTTGTTTTGTTCCATCACTATTATCTTTTGTTCTTATACCAAGCTCTTTCATTGCATCATTTAAAAAATCTATTTGGAAGACTCCTGCTTCTGCTCCACTAGCCATTATATTAAACATGTCTTCTGCTGAATATCCTAAGTCTGAAAAATATACAGCATATTCTGCTACTTGATCAGCTAAATCCCCATTTTGATTTAATCCCTTTTGTGCTCCTTGAGCCAATAAATTATAAGCTTGATCACCTGTTATTCCAAACTGCTTCATAAGCTGATTAGCTCCACGAACAGACTCTCCTATTTCTATGTCAAAAGTATCTTTTAGAGCATATGCATCTTCCGTTATTGTTTGTAAATCAGAGTTTGATAAATCCCTAAATTGCTGCTTAATTAGTCCAATAGAGTTTGATATATCTTCAAAGCTTTCACCATAATTATTTGAATATACACCTTTTAATACATTTTGAAGCCCTTTCATCTCTTCACTGGTTGCTCCTGTACTTGCCTGAAGTTGATTAGATGCTTTTACATATTCATTCGTTGATTTCGAAGCAAATCCAAGAGCTGCACCAAGTCCAGCCATTCCTAATCCAGCTATTTTTCCAATAGGTGCTAATTCTTCTTTTAAATTTTTTGTAAGATTTCCTATTTCAGAAAATGACTCTTTAAGGCTTGGATCTATTAATCCACCGATTCTTATCCTCGCCATCATATCTTTTGCCATTACATCACACTCCTTGTGGATGTCTATTTTTATAAGCTTTGCTTACTCTATCAGCTTCTTCTACTAAATCTTCATAATATTCAAGAAAATCTATTAACTTCATATTTAAGCAATCATTTCTTGAATTTGCTGTTTCAAATGTAACTTGAGCTACTAATCTTTTTAGTTCTTTTCTGTTTGGCTTCCACTTGAGCCTTGTATAAAAAAATTTCTAGCAAGTGTTAATGCTTTCATATAGTCATTTGCTCCTAATCTCTTAACATCCATCAATGCAAGTCCTGAAGCTTCTGCAAATGTTCTTGCTTGAACTGCTGAATTGGCTTGAAATGCTACTATAGCATAATCAGACATCATAGCTTCTTTTTCTGCTTCTCTTAATATTGAATCCATTTGTACTCCAGTAAGACTTTCAAAATCATAATAAATTTCTTTTACTTCTTTACCATCTACTTTTATTGGATTTTGTAATTTTAAACACTCTCCTTTTTGTACTGCTTCATTTTCAATTGCTTTATTTTCTAAATTTTCCATAATAAATTCCTCCTAAAATAAAAAGTCCAAGAAATTAATCTTGAACTTTATTGTTATAATTATTTTTTTAAAGAAAAGATGACATCTCTCCTAATTGATTCACTCCATTTATAGTAAATACACCATTAAGCTTATCAATATTAAATATTTCTTCTCCATCTGAAATTCTTTTATATGCAACAACTTCATAAGTAAAAGTTGCATCTTGCGCTGATCCTTGTTCTATTTTCCCTTCATCAGCTTTTTTAGGAATAACAGTTAAAAATGCTTTGTTACCTATTTGTGTCTGTTTTACATTGCTTGTATCAATATTATTTGTGAGCCATCTATATTCTAATTGATTAGCATTCATTAATAAAGCGTGTTCTTTGCTGGTTACTCTTATTGTAATCTCTGTTTCCATTGAAGCAAATTGATTTACACTTGGAACGTCTATTTCTCCAGCTATTCCTGCCCCACTAATTGAATCTGTAAGCCTTTCTATACTAGGAAGAGTTAAAGTCGTTGTATCTCCTATTTTTACAGCTCCATTATCATATCTAATATATACAGAATATCCATCTATTTTAGTTCGCATATATTATTCCTCCTCTTCGTCTCCATATTCTAACTCAATTCCCTTTGATGTATATTGAACATTTTGAGTTATTGATTTAGCTATTGGTGTATCCGTTACTAATGTATTTATTGTAAAGTCACCATTAACAATATCGGCTATTGGATTATTTTCAGATATAAACTTAACTTCTCCATATAGTAAATGTCCAGCACTTACATGGGAATTTAAAATCATCTGTTCAGAGTTAATAAGTGCATCAACATCATGCCTATTCATATTAGTATCAATTATTTCTGTATTTCTTAATATAAAATCATTTAAAAGATACTTATGCATCATTATATTTACATCAAATATTTCTTCCGGCTTAGATGTTACTCCATATTCAAAATTAGCCATATGAGGCCCCCATAATACACGTTTTCCCCCATTATATATTGATGTTGTTATACCTTCTGCATTAAGTTCATTCGCTCTATTTTGACTAAACTTAATTTTCTTTCCTTTAGCAATAAGTCCTGATATATCTATTTCCTTATTACTTGGTGTTTCAAATGGCACATTGTTGTTTTTAACATCTGTCTGCATCTTTGCAACAATTCCATGTATAGATAACCAAATTTCTTTCCCTGCCATAATTGCTTTAGGCCAAAAAACTTTTTCTTCGTTTGAAGTATAACCATTTTCTTTTTTCCACTTTATAGCTTTTTCTAAAGTATCCGCTTCATTTGAATCTATATCTACAAAAGAAATAGCTTCCCACTTATCAGTTATTTTCTTAGTGGAAGCTATTAATGCCTGTCTTACTTTAGGTTTGTGATTGAATCCTGGTGCTGTAATTATTGTTGGAATTGCATTTAATTCCTCATATACATCTTCTATGGCTAATATACCCGTATTTTTTTCTTCATCTTTATTATAAGTCCCTATTATATCATTTTCAGTTATACTTGATGGATCTACTGTTTTAAATGATATAGAAATTTCCTTAGTTGCCCCAACATCTTCACCTTTCAATGTTATCTTGAAATTTCCTGTATCAGTATATTCAACTTCATAGTCTTTTCCAACCTCTTTATCTGATATTGAAATTGAATCTATTACAACATTATCTTCTATTATTGCCACTCCATTTATGAATGAAGTTTCTTCAGTTTTTGGTGTTCCCTTACTAGGATCAAAAACATTTATTATTACTATTGGCCCTATTGCTTGTATACTATTTTGAAAATGTGCATATATAGCGGCTGATAAAGTAAATTCATCAAAAGAATCACCACTAGAATATCCAGTTTTTCTTATAGCTTCTTGTAAATTTCTAATTAATATAGGTTTATTTATCGCTCTCTCATTTAACCTATGCATTGGAGCAATGCCAACATAAACTGGTATGTTTTTTGATGTAACTATACTTTCATTACTTGCTATGATTTCCCCATAGAGTCCATGTTTATAATCCATATAATTCACTTCTTTCTAAAAATTATTTTATAAAAATGTATCTATATTTTGAATAGGTTCAATTGATACATTAAATTTTACATTTGCACTCCAAAACGGATATCCTTGTTCCTCATCCATATCCCATTGTATCGGTTTATTTATGCTTACTTTTTCTGATATGATTGGATTTTCTGATATTGCAATTCTAATTCTAGTTATTGCGTTAAGTAAATCTTTGTATCCTTCTACATTTGGAGTAATTGCCCCTGTAGTTTCAATTGTTCCAGGATCATATGTCACAACTTTAATCCTTATTGCCAATGTTGCTTCTGTATAATCATCATTTCCTTCATCAAGCATGACTATAAAGCTTGGCACTTCATATCCATATTCATTAAGAAAATTTTTTTGAGGTATCCATCCTATATATACTGCTGGATTAACAAGTTCATAAGATCCTTCAACAAGGTTTTTCTTAGGCACTTTCTTAAATTTTATTTTTGCTGATACCTTTTCTTTTAGAAACTTTGCAATAGCTTCTAAAATCTCATTGTCATTCATACAATCACCTCAACTTTGAAAGCCTGTAATTAATTTCATGTTCAATTCTTTCCTTTAACTTTACCTCTGCTTCCTTTTTAATAATTTGCTCTATCTTTCTATTACTAACCATTTGTGGTACAGATAATGTTCTTAAAACTTCTATAGTTTCTTTCTTTTTATTTTTATTCTTTTTACCAGTCCTTTTAGCAATATGAAGATTTCCATTAAGACCAATTACAAATGCTTTTGGATTTGTTCTCAATTTCTTTGCACCAGTTTTCTTTACTCTAACCCTTATAGGTCTTCCTTTTTTCCATGACGCTAAACTTTTTCCAAACCTTTGGAGTGTAAGTCTTCTGTCACAACTTTCTATTACTGCTGAAAGATTTGATGGATTGGCTTTTCTTAATGTTATTGTGCTCTGTATTTCAGTATTTTTTATAGTATATTCTTTTCTTACTTCCTGCTTTAATCTTTTATTGGCAAAAGTAATTGTCCTATTGATAGCTGATGCTGAAGCTTTTGGTATCTGATTTGGAATTTTGTTAAGCTTCTTTAGTGCTTCTTTTATCTCTTTGTCATCAATTTTTAATAAAGTAGCCATTTAAACACCACATCCTTGGAGTGTAACTTCATAAACTCCATTATTATTCTTACATTCCAAAACAGTATAAAAAACTCCATCTATGTTTTGAACTTCTCCAGATATAGGTTCATCTATATCTGAAGCTTTTACAAAATAAAATAAATCTGCTTGTATTATCCCATCATATTCTTTTTCATTTTTTATTTTTAACAACTGTTCATCTGGTACAATAATTATTTCTCGTCCATCTATTATATGGTATTCTCCAAATATTTCTGGATCAAAAAATACACTTAAGTCGGAAGTAATTTGCTCCTTAAAATTCATATTTCACCTATGCTGAAAGCGAATTGAAAAGCTTAACTAATATAGTTCCGTCTTTTTCAGCTTCTTTTGATGATATTGCAAAACCTGCAACCACAGTAAGAGATCCTTTATTATTGGTTACTGCATCTTTATCTGGATCATAATATAGATTATCGCCTATACTAATAGTATCTGCTTTAACTCCAGTAAATTCAAATACTCCATTTGTTCTTAATCCTCCATTTTTTCCTTGAGTAATATTTTCTGCTGCAATCCCTATATGATTTCCCATAACAACCACTTGTCCATATAGAATATCTTTTCCTGTTGAGTTAAAAAAGTCTATTATATCTCCTTTTTGAATAAAATTTACCATTTCCATTCCTCCTATAATTTTCTAAGGTGTTCCTCATGAACACCTTTATTTGAAAGTATAAAAAAAGACCTAACAAAATTAAGCCCCCTGATTCATTCCAAGCCCTCTATAATCTAGAACTGATACTCCATAATCTATATAAATTCTATATTCTATACCTAAGAAATCAAAACCTAATCTTGATTCTAATTTAGGCATATCATCACCATTTAAGTACGTTACTTCTATTGTATCTATATCAGCTGGGTTTGCAGCCACATAATAAGGTAATGCTCCACTTATTGGATCTAACTCAGCATCTACTACTAAATCAAATGAATTTCTCCATATATTAGTTACTCCAGCATTATCTTGACCTGGTAATGCTGTTGAATTTAAAAATTTCATTGCTGTAGTTTCAAGTCCTGCTGGAACAATTAAAAACTGTGGTGAGATATTTAAAGTTTCTTTTCCTCTTAGATTTTTTTGTTTTCTCATATTCGTTCTTAATTCTGATAATGTCACATCTGACATGGCTCCTGCTTTGCCAATATTATTATGTGATGTATGAAATAATTCTTTTCCATCATAAATTTTTGCATTATCTCTCAAAGTTTTATAAACAAGCTTATTTACTCCTCTGTCTGCTGCTCTTACATATGCTGATGGAATTTTTGTTAATACATCTATATCATCATTTATTAAAGCTTGCCTTGTTATTCCAAAAGTTCTTCCAAATGTTGCAATTGATTTCTTTACACCTTGGTCTTTCATTTCATCAAACTTAAATTCACCAGTTTGAGTCATTTTCTCAAGTTCTCCTGCTTCACTAATTTGATACACTGTTGCATCCTTAAAATCTGTATTACTTCCTATTCCAGTCCACGCTCTATATGTTGTATTTGCTACTTTATAAGCTGTAGCCATTGATTTATTTACTGAACTATCAAGTATTGATGCAAACTGACTATCTGGACTTAATGCTCTTTTAAATAGTTCTTCATTATTTAATCGCTGAGCGTTGGTAACTCCACTCCTTTGTAAACATTCAATCGCTAAATCTCTAAGTCTCATTCCCCTTAACTCTCTAGCACCTTCTGCAATTTTTTCTACTTTATATCCTGCTCTCAATTGAATTGAATCAACTGCTGCACATCTAAATTTATCCAATTCATCTTTTGTAACAGAAATATCTGCAGAACTAGCTATAGCTGGCTTTCTTCTTTCTCTAAGTTGTTCTAAAATTTGAGACCTAACTTCTTCAACACTGTTCCCATTATTAACATAGTTTGATGAATCAATCTCAAATTCTCTGCAAAGAGTTGTTATTTCTGAAACCCTTTGTCTTTCTGCTTGGATTGCCGCTTGTCTTTCTGCTTGAATATTTATATTTTCATTGTTATTAGTTGGATTTGACATTTGTCTTTCATCTCCTTCATTATTATTTTCTTCAGCTTCTATTGATCTACCTACACCAACAGAATCATCAGCTGGAACTGAAACAATTGAAACTTCATACGGTGTCCATGATGTAGCTATTTCACAAGGCCCTATAAATCTTCCATTTGAAGACATAGCACCCGCCTTTACTTCTTCCCAACAATCAACACTATATCCAACTGATACGCCCTTTAATGTTTTAGTTTTAACCTTTTGATAAATTCTTTCTGATTCATCATCTTCATCAAATACAATATCGCAATAACACCTTTTTTCATTATCATCACAACTTGCATTCTCAATTTTACCAATTACCTTATTTCTATCATGATTCCATAGAGCAACACCTATATTATTTAATCTATCCATATTGCAACATTCTGCATCATGACATAAAATTTCTTGGCCATACCATCTTTGTACTGCCTGTTCACTAGCAAACGATACTCTTACCCGTCTCTCTTCTTCATTTATTTCTCTTACTGCTAAATCAACTGTTCTTTTTTGCTGTATCCCCAGATTTGGTTTATTCTTTGCCACTAGTTATACCTCCTATATTAATTCCTAAGCTTTTAGCATATTCTTGTTCTTTTGCTCTCTGCTTTAATACCTCTTTCCAATCAAGTCCTCTAGCACCACAAATATTAGCTAAAGTATCCATTCCCTCAGCAATTGCTGATTTATTTGCATTAACCTCTTTGAGTGGATCTATCCAACTCCATCCTGAAGTAATCCATTCATGTCTTAAATATTTTCGTTTATTCCGCCAAAAATCTTTTATATCCAGTTCACCACATAGAACTGCTGATATGATAAATTCTGAATATACTTCATCACATAAATTATCCTTTATATAATTCTGCCATGCCGAATAGGTTCTCTGGTCCTCAAGTAATCCTTGTCTTGCACTTGAATAATTTACCTGAGACATATCTCTTGACGAAGTTTCATAACTTAATCCTTGACCTGAACCAGCAAGCCTTTGTTGCATCATTATGAAATCTTTCGCATTACTAGATTGTCCACTTGGATTTACTGCTGACACAGATTCCCCTGGTTGAAGTTCATGTATCATACCTGGTGATATAGTCTTCATTTGATACCCGCTTTGTTTATCTATTTGTGCTGCTCTTCCTATACCAGTTGGATGTTGTTTAGTTATAAAAACAGAAAGACATGCAAGTATTCTCTCCTTAACAGAAATTGCTTCAACAAATTCATTTACTTCTTTTATTCTTGGCATTGTCTTAGCTAAAGGAGATATTTCTCGTATTTGAGTTGGTCTTGTTTTCTTCCATAAGAATATTACTCTATTAGCTTCTACACGCTCACTTTGTCCAGTATAGAATCCATCTGGAGAATATGTCTTTAAATAATAAGCAACTGGCTTATTATATTCATTGAGTTCAATACCACCTACTATTCTATTTCCTTTATTTTTTAAGCTTGGCAATGTATTTCTACTAGTATCTAAATCATCAACTTCTCTTGCTTGTAATGAAAAAGGAACTATGCCGTCTTTGGTATATGTTTTAATAAAAATTATTCCACCATCTATGATTAATCTTCTCATAGCCATAGTTTGCATTTCATTAAAACTCTGCTGTCCTGTAACATCACAATTACGAGCCTTACACCATTCTTTCCATAGTTCCTCAATATTTTTATTTAATTTTTCATCTTCATTGTCTTCATCTTTTAAAATTTTAGCTTGAAGATTTATCCCAGTTCCTATTACATTTCTCTCAAAAGAGCCAACAATAGATTCACTTATGTCACTATTTCTTTCTAAATCTCTTGCCCTAGCCCTTATTATATCTCTTTGAGATCTGTCAGCCTGTTCAGCACTTGCATTTGTAGCATTCCAATTTAAATTAAGTCTATCTCTTCCACCTGAATCATAAAAGCCTCTCAACGATTCTCTCCATGAGGCTCTTTCACAAGCTCTTTTAGGGGAAATATATCCTATAGCCTTGTCTAATAAATTCAATTTTCTCACCTCCTTTCAAAATACATAAAATTATCTTCGATCAAATCTAACTACATATATCCCTCCATTATTTCTTTCATTTTCTAATTGATAAGCTAACTTTCTACGTTCAGCATATAAATTATTAATATTTGCTTTTACAATTCTTCTTGATCCTAGTTGATATTCTTGTGCTCCATTTTCTATAGCACTAATTGCTTCATTAATCTGTTTTAATTGTTCATCTGTATTCATTATTTTAACCACTCTCCATTCGTATTTAGCCAGTTTTCACTTGCCTTTAAATAATCATTTTCTATTATCTCCTTTTTAGGTAATTCTTGAATTCTTTCTTCTGGTTGAAGATATCTTACATGTAATAAATCTGCTGCAGCTGCTGCATATACTTCACAATCTAAATAGTGGTTATCTGCATGACTAGTTTTTGTTTTCCATACTGAAATATTTCTTCCATTTTTTCTTTCTATGACTTTTTCCTCTGAAACAATCTGCTCTGCATAATCTCTATCACATCCTTTATATACCATCCATGAACCAGAACCATTTGGTCTTTGTATCCTAGCCGAAATCATATCCTTATATTGTGCTCCATCAACTATATATAAAATCATCCCTATTGCTTTACTACCAACCTTGTCAATAACACTAGCTCTATATCTTGATAATAGCGGGCTTGATGAACCTTTTACTGGCACTGCCCAATCTTGATTTATAACACAAAATTCGTATACATCATCTGTTTGATCTCCTGAATCAATACAAGCTAGATTAACCTGAAAAGCCTTACCATTTAAATCATAGTAAGGTAAATTCATTATATATTCTATTTGATCCCAGGTCTCAGCCATTCCATGAGTTACATTCCAACTTGTCATTCCAGTTCCCCATGCTCTTATGGTGTAATAGAAATAATGCTTTTGAACATCTACTCCTGCAGTTAATAATAACGTTCCATCTGGAACTGTAGCTTCTTCATATTCAGATTCTCTTTTTAATACAACATCACTGTCCATTTTTACTTCCGTCTGTTCCCACGGTTCAGCAAGCCACGAATTTATAAAGTTCATTAGTAAATCTGGATAATCCTTAGACTTTACAAATTCCTTCGCTACATCCCCAAATCTTACCCAAGGAGAATATATTGCATTAATATGAAAAGCTGTTCTTTTACAACCACTTTCTTTAATACTTCTCCATTCTCCATTCCTAAGCATTTCCGGCTTATGATTATCTGTAATCATTCCTCTGCATTCTTCGCATTCATAATAAGCAGTATTAGATGCTTCTTCTGCTGTTGAATGTTCTTTCCACTTTAAATTCTTAAATTTAAAAAGTTGATAATTGCCACAGTGAGGACAAGGAACATAATATTTCTTTTGACAATCTGCATTTTCCCAATCAGTCCATATAGGCCCATTTTTTAATGTGGGTGTTGAAGCTTCAAATATTTTTTTATTACTAACATAGGTTTTTGTACGTTCTCTTGCTAATGCTCTTGGATCTGCTTCTCTTCCTGAATTACTTGGATATTTATCTATTTCATCCATAAATAAAAATCTTATTGGTCTACTTGCTAATGAAGCTGGTGAATTTGCGCCCGATAAAACTAAATACATTCCATCAAATTGCAACTCTAATACATTACTCTCAGGCTCAAAAAATCTTTTATTTAATACATCAGAAAGTTGTATCATTGGTTTTAATCTATTTTTACTAGTGTATTTGGCTAAATCTAAAGTAGGATAAACAATCAATGTTGGTGAAGGATCTTGCATAATAACATAGCCTAACATATTATTTAAACTTTCAGTCCCACCAACTTGAGTTGGCTTTACAAAAATAATTTCTTCTACATCAACATCATTAAAGGAATCCATTATTCCTTGCAGATATGGAGTTCTCATAGTCTGCCATCTTCCTGGTTCTGCTGAGGTTTTTGAATCTAATACTCTATATTTATTTGCCCACTCTGATACTTTTAATCTTTCTGGTGGCTTTAATACTTTTAGTGATGTCCTAATCCAATCAGACCATTGATTATTTTTGATTTGCTTTGTATATTCCGTTGATGCTAAGTTGTTCAAGTGCATCTGTACTCAACTCCATTATCATTTTTTCAATTCTTCTAGCCACATCATTATCTACATACGGTGAAACTTCACTAGCAACTTTTCTGCTATAACCTAACATCGACCTTTTTAAAACAGTTAAAAACCTTTTAAGTTCCATAACTATTTCATTTTTACTTATATATTCCCCCCTAGCAATTTCATTTTCAAATGCTGCTTCTTCTGCTTTTTGTTTTTTATATTCTGTTTCATATTTTAATTTCTTTAAGTTTAGAGAATATTCATCCGTTCCTTTCATGTTAGCTTCAGATAAATTTTCTTCTGTTGTTAGAATCCCACGCCATATAAGTACTTCCCAAACAGGCCACCAACCTCTTGCAGCTTTTGGACAGCCTTTATCACTCCATTCTGCTAATGTCTTTCTAGAAATATCTAGTCTATTACACAACTCTGATGTGGTTGTGCATAATTTTTCATCAATAAATTTATAGTCCTTTTCCATATTTCCCAAACTCCTTTCATGGATTTGTTACCCTATTTTAAAAATTTATACTCAGTTAAATTCCGGGATTCGCTAGACCCGCATATCCCCCCACCCCTCCGGAAGTACCTTTTTATAGAAAAACCCTCTGAACCGTTGATTTTACTATATTTTATACTAATGTACACTTATCAATATTTCATAATATTTTATGACTAATCATCCTAATTTTTATAGATATATTAATCTAAATTCCTTATAATTTTGCTTTGAATTTGTTAACCAGTAACATTCCATTAATTTCCATATACTATTCAAGAACTCAATTTAATTAACTCAAAAATTACTACTTTAGAATTTTTATGCATAGATTTTTCTATTTCCCATTCCTTTTATTTCCCTAGATTTCAATGCATAAATTACTAATTAAATTTAATAGTTTTAAGTCATATAATACCTTATTTACTGTAATAGTAAGGTATTTATTTTTTTATAAAGCTACTTCTATATATGTCAAATTTTCCACCTTAAATATCTATGAACTAAATAATAAGGTATTTAAATATAAAAAAATATGAATATTTCCCACATTGTTAAAACACATATTTATCTGATATTTCAGCAGAATCAATTAATATATCTTCATCTAATCCGATATATTCCATTGTTGTACTTGCTTTACTATGCCCAAATAATCTTTGTACATAATAAATATCTTTATTGTGTTCCATATATTGAAAATATCCATATGTTTTACGTGCTGTATGCGTACCAACTGAACCAACTATCCCAAGTTGCTCAAGTACACGCTTAAATATCTTCCCTAAAGATTCTCTTGTTATATTTCCTTTGTATGGTGGTACTCCATCAGCTTTTATCGACCAATATAAATATTCTTCATCTTGCTTATCTTGGATATATTCTTGCAGTATTTTTATAAGCTTATTACTCAATCTAACAACTCTTTCAAATTTGATTTTCCTTGTATTTTTAGTCTTTTCTTCTTGGATTATAAGTTCTCCGGTTTGGATTGCCTTTCGTATATCTGCAACTGTAAGCTTTACTAGATCTCCACCTCTATATCCAGTATTTACTCCTATACTCCAAAGAATATATGCTGGGTAATTATAACTTTTCATTCTATTAGCTATCCTTTGTAAATCTTTAGGATCTTTAATAACTATAGCTGCATTCTTCCCTTTTCTTCTCAAATTGAATGCACCTGCCTTACTTTTCCTTTAATTTTCTTATATGCATTGTGATCCATGCACTCTCTTAAATCACTAGTTTCTTTTTCTTTGCTCAAGTGCCTACAATTACAATAAGTACATGATAAATATTTACCATTATTTAATGCCTTTTCAACTTCATCATTCATCAATATCATTTCTCTTTTACAAGATTTACATTTATAAATTCTATAAATATTTTTCATCTACTTATCACCTTCTTTTTATAAAATAAACCAGTAGAATAAATTAGATATTGTGTAGACAGGAGGCTTTCTACACCTCTCTCTTTTAATAATATTTTCTACTGGTTATAAGCATAATAAAAGAACCTAACATGGAAAGTTAGATTCTTAACTAAACAATAAATTATCTTTTCTATATTCACTTTTTTTGATGCGCTTATCAACTCTTTCAAAACTGAATTCATTTGAAACCCTTATTGGTACATCAAAAGGAACAACTCCTGAAACTTTTCTATTAAGAATTATATCTCCGTTTTCTACGGTTTTATAAATCGAACTATTTCTCTTAATAAACTCTGCATCACTCATACAATTCTTAGCTTCATTTCTAGTTACTCTTAAAATTTCTCTATCTCGAATTTTATTTATCGTATGCATTATTTTAGAATCTTTAAAATTCCTATGTATACATTGCCTTATAGTGGCAGATTTACATTTAAGTATTTCAGCTATCTGCTCTGCATTATATCCTTGTTGGTATAATTCTTTTACTCTTTCCTTATCCAACATTATGCATACCTCCTAAAAATGAATATAGTTATTCCATACCAAAAGTGTGACATTTTCTCTTGTTGATTTTATATTATCATAAACTTTAGGACATTTGTCGGACATTTTCGGGACATTTTTAAGACGTTTTTAGGACATCTTATATATAAAAATAAGGATGCTATTGCACCCTATAATATTATTTTCTTTGCAGCTCTATTTAAAATTCTATTAAGTTGCCTTTCTGTTCTATCAATCTCAGCAGCAACTTTCTTTTTATCTTTGCAATCTATTAAAACTAATTTTACAACCTTATATTCTTTTTCAGGTAATAAATTTAGCATATTATCAATTCTCTTATTTTCATTTTTTAATTTATTTATTTCTTTAATCAATTCTTGTATCTTAATATCAGTATCTTCTATTCCATTTAACCTTAAATTATCAATTTCAATTTCCATATTATCAATTTTACATTTTCTTTCCCTATAAGATCTAAATATACTTTTAATTTCTGCCATGATTATCACCTATCCCTTCAAAAAATATGTTATAATTTAGATAGGTTGTTAGAGAACTAGCGTTCCAATTCTTATTCTCTAACTTTGGTAAGGTGTTCGTAATGAACACCTTTTGTTTTTTTATCTATTAACACTTTTTTCTTTTTCAAATCCATTTGGATATCTTTTCAACAACTTGTCTACATTATTTTGTAATACATCTTGCATATCTATTCCAAGAAGTGTTGCTAAATTAGTTATATAAAACATAACATCTCCTAATTCTTCTGTAACATGTTCCTTATTTAATTCGTGTCCTTGGTATAAGTACTTTTTAATTATGTCAATTACCTCTCCTGTTTCTCCACTTATACCCATACACATATTACTTATTAATTGTTCTGTTGTTAAATCATGATTAATAGTTCTAGTAGATTTATTTTGAAATTCCTTTATATCCATTTGCTTTCCTCCAATATCCATCCATTTAATAACACTTAATACTGCTGCTATATTAAAAAATTCTTTATATGTTAAACGCTTATAAGCTACTCTAGAATTTTTATGATCATATAATCTTATTTCTATTGGACTATCATCATCTTTGATTAATTCTAATTTTTTAATTATTTCATCATACATCTTCTATCTCCTTTTGAAGTACTATTCATTCTTAAATACTGCATCTATTCTTGAAGTATCTTTTATTCCACTTCCTGTACTTGGTGGTTTTATATTCTTTAGTAATTCTCCTGTTGATGTATTTGGTCTTCTTGTCCCTGTTGGTGAATATCCCTTATGTTTATTTCTTCCTGTATCTTCTTTAATTAAAGTCATTCCATGAACTATTATTATCGTTATACATATTATCAAAGTTATTTGAACCCCTGAGTCCATTATTAAGTGCTCCTTTCTGACCTCTGTGTCATGCTTTAAATATCATTCCAATAAGCATAATTATCATTTCTAGTAAAATTAGATAATCTAAAATCCTGCTCATTTTTCACCCCTTTGAAGTTATATGCTATTTCTTTATAATCATTTCAAGTTGTCCATCTGTAGCAAATAATGCTACCAAAAGTAAAACACATGCTGATATTGAATTAACTACAGGACAAAATATATATAATAATGTTCTAATTCTTCCTGATAATCTGTTGCTTTTTTCATATTTTATATTTTTACTTTCAAAAATTTCTTTAACTCTAAGTACAAGCAAAGCATTTCCAACAGCTGTAATAATTGCACTTATTAAATAAATAATTATGCATACCTTCATATTAAGCATTCCTTTCTACTTCCGTTCTAAGTTATCTGCCATATTTACTTTTCCTTTTCACAAATAATACAGCTCTATTCTTAACTCTCTTTTGATACTTTAAATATCTTTTATATTTATTCCAATCTATACTGCTATAAATATTTCTAAAATAATTACTAATTTTTTCAATAAAATCATTACACCAATTCAAAAACTTACTTATAAAATTAATTATTTTCTGCCTTGCATAATCTGATAATTGAAACCTCATATTCTCCATTTTCTAGTACCTTCTTTCTACTGACTTTCTAAGTATTGTGTAGAATTATTTCTTTACAAACATTTCTTCATAACAATCTTTTACTGGCCCATGTACAACATTATTGTATTTTCCAAAACTTCCGTTTACATCTGCTTTTAGTTTGTCATGGCATTCATCTGAGCACCAACCAGCTAATACTTTTCTATCTATGAAATTACCTAATGCCATTTTTTCTTTAGCAATTACATGTCCACAATGAAATACTGCATTCTTGCCACAACAAACACATAAACTTGTACCGAGATAATAATTCATTACTGCTCTTCCTCTCTTTCAGGTGTATATTTAAATTTCTGACCACAATCAGGACAATATTCATACCATAATTCTCCGGTTTCACTATTGCCTACTACTGCGTTGCATGAAGGACATAACATATTAAAATCAATATCATATTCACCACTTACATCTATTCCACGATTTACACATTCTGTATTAACTTCTTTAGGGATTTGTTTTTCCAATGCTTCTATACTTGTTTTAAAAGCATATTTTATTTCAGGACAAATAAATTTACTTTTTATTTCATCATTCATAATGTCTAAAGAATATTTATAATCGCTCATTATTACACCTCTTTGTTACTACATACTTTCTTCATGATAGGAGCTAACGAGTAGCTCCCTATCTTAATTTTGAAGTCTATATTTACGCCGCCACTATCTCTCGGCAAATCTAAGTATTGAGAATTATTTATTTTACATAATTAACAAATTCTTTTCCCCTATTACAAAACTCTTTTACCATAGAACAAACTAAACCAAAAGACATCCCAGAATGGTCTTGACTTTCAATTTCCCCTTTTGCTTCATCAAATGTTCCATTATTATTTAATATTTTTACTATATCTAAACAACAACCTAATTCCATGCCTTGGTATAAGTCATTAAGTCTAATAGGTACGATTTTATCCCAAAGTTCCCACTTATCCTCTGTTAAGATTTCTCTTCCTTTTTCCATCCACACTTTTGTTAATAATGGTATCTGTTCTTTATGTTCTTTATCCTGTCTTTTAAAATTATCTCTCATTTCTTGTTGAGCTTTATCAAACTCATATTTAGTCTTACCTATTATTTCTTTATATGCATCATCCATTGTTACTGTATCGGAATACAAGGTATGTCCGTTAAAATCACAACATGCTAACTCTCCTTTTTCCCTATAATCTAATAACTCATTTACAGCGTCTTCAATTGTATTACCCACTAGCAATTCAATTTTTTTATACTTTTCCATTTAAAATTCCTCCTTAAATTCGCTTCGTACTTTATTCATTTTACGCATAAAAAATATCACACTATTCATTTGTTATTTGAATAATGT